>Ga0247778_1000245_pt1 | contig 91575 bp, 86 predicted proteins | sample UWRJL049202B5_FD_179939 | JGI IMG/M metagenome (GOLD analysis project Ga0247778, IMG submission 179939) | Plant litter microbial communities from Arlington Agricultural Research Station in Wisconsin, United States - UWRJ-L049-202B-5 | ecosystem: Environmental > Terrestrial > Plant litter >... | reverse complement strand
AGACACGTGACCACATGCATATAAAGCGTTTTCCTGTAGCTAAACTCTTGTTCTTTAGTCAATTCTACACCAATTGAACTCCCTCCATTTATGGTTGTATATCTGCCCTTACAAAACCAATATTCAAAAAATTATATAATAAAATTTTTTTTAATAAAAAAAAATTTAAAAAATTTAAAATTTTTATTAAAAAAAATTTATAAAATATAAAAATTTTATATAAAATTAGATTTTTATTTATTAAATAAAAATTTTATATTTAATTCAAATAATATTTTAATATATTAATATTTTTATATTTATAATAATTATATCAATATCGTGACAACTTTTTTCTAGGAACCTTAGATATAAACCCAATGCATACGTTGAGTCAGCAAATCAGAGTAATCGTTACACCTATAACAAAAGACTTGGTTTTTTATATCCCCTCCCGATTCTTATTCATCTATAAAAATATATTATTATTGATTTCTATTCATTTAATAAAAATAAATATAATTACAATAATATATTTATATTTATTGACCGATTTAATAAATAAATATTATTTATTTTCTATTATAAAATTATCGACGTTTGAGATTTTGTTAAATTATATATATATTATATATATCAATATTTTAAATTATTATTGATTATTATTTTTGATAGAAAACCTTAATTTATATTAAGGTTCTAGGATATTTTGAATATAATCCTTGGTATAAAATTTTAATATTTTATAATAAATCATTTATAGATTAATAATTAGATTGAGATCTACAATTAATATTTGTAAAAATATTTATGATTTTTTGTAAATTATTATCAAAATAATTGGTCTAAATTCCTGCTTATAATAGATTTTATTTAATTGATATTATTATACAATTCTTTCGATAATATTATATTTTTTGAAATTATTTATAAATATTTTGTTCATATTAATTAAAATTGGAAGATCGATTTATCTAATTTAGTATTATTTAGTAACAAATTGAATACTGAAGATATTTATAAATATATAATTTGCTATTATAAGACCTGAACGTTTACTAAATCGTATATCTTCCAAACTTAAAATAAAATATAAATCTCGTATAATCGGTCCCAATATTTGGATATTTTCCAAATTGATCAATATATTTAATTTGATATATATCAATTTTTAATAATATATCTATTAAAAAATTTTAATTTCCCAATTAATAATTTATTTAAAATTCTAAAAAAGATTTATAATTTTTATAAATTGGAGCTATCTAATAATATAAAAATATATAATATTTTTTCAATTAATAAATTTCATTTGATAATAGATAATCTTTTTAATAGTCAAATTTAATAAAAATTTCTATTGATCAATATTACCAGAAACGAAAAATATGAAATTGAAGAAATATTTATTTGTAAATAATAATATAATAATTTTTTTTATTATATTATTTGGCTAAATAAAGATATCGATTTTATTTGGTATTTTATTTTTAATTTAAAATATACCCTATATAAATTTAAGATTTTCCATTTTGATAATATTGACCAAATTGGTCTGCTAATTAAACTATTATAATAATTGAATATTTAAAAATAAAATATCAATAATTATAATAAATTTGATAATAATAAAACAATATTAAAATATTTAAAAATAATTTTTTTCTGAAGGAGGAGGTAATATAACAATTTACAATTATTTTGCTATCAATTCCCGTTATGTATATAAATTATATATCGCGTGTATTTAATATATCATTTAGTATATCTATGTTGCTTTTATCTATATATAATTTATATCTTCTCTTATTCTTTTTCTTTTTTAATTGTAGATTTTTAAGGATTATTTGCAGTTTTTCACCAGCCGCTATATAAAGCCCCTTTTTTGCATAATATTGCCGATTATATACTCGGGTCGTTATATAAATAACAGATTTATATAATTGATTATTATATTGTGACGACCTGAGTATAGTTTTGGTAGTATTATGCAAAAAAGGGGCTTCATATAACAACGGCGAAAGACTATAAATAATCCTTGAGAATCTATAATTAAAAAGGAAAAAAAAACAAAAAAATATATAAATTATATATATATAATAGAAATAGGGATATATTAAACAATATATATTAACCACGCGAGATATATAATAGTGAAATAAATAGAAACTATTATATAAAATTCGGTATTTAATATAAATTATTATTTTAATATATTAGATAATAGTTGTAGTAATTGGGTCGATTGATTTGATATTTGGGAAATGTTAGAATTGCTAAAATATAAGATGTTCTAAGTTAATCCTAAGTTAAGCATTATATAGTAACGCGAACGCTGAGAAAGTGAGGCAAACCAACGCCACGGACCAATCACAATAAGCGGTACCGTGTTACGCTCCGAAAAATACTGTAAGGGGTAGAGTCAATAGATTTCGCAACTATGAACCTATGACCGACGTCCAGCTTAACATTCAATGCTGATGTCCGTGAAATCCACCGAAAGCTTCTCTTCCGGATTTTCGTTGTACGTAGGCTTTGCTGCGTAGAGCCCGACCCAGATCTCGGCATCCTTCTTGCCCCTCTCCTCGAGGAAAGCCCAGGTCACCTCACGCAGAGGATAGCGGTCGTTGTTGACGACATGGTAGGACCACAATTCAGCTATTGGAGAATCAGCATGTTGATCCTTATATTAAAAAGAAGGAATATGATGAACTTACTTCCGTTCCTCTCCACCAAAAAGGTCCCCTCTTTAGCACCCTCGGGCACAACAGGTGCCAAGCTCCAATCGGAAAACTTGTAATTTCCAACCGTACCCAACTGCGGCGCGCCTTTCTCAAACTCGATGCCGGTCTTCAACCAGGATTCCGGACCAGTCTTCCACTTCTCATCCTTCTTGTTTGGGAAGAAAATTGCAATGCCGCCTTGGTCATAGCGAGTCTTGAAATCCGCAGAGATTGTAACGGAAATACGCTCGAAATCCGCAGACTTGCAGACCTTGTAAACGTAAGGGCAAGTGAAGTTCTGGGGAGCAGAGGTAGGGTGCCAGAGATCAGTCGCGGGTGGGGTGGTGATGGTCAACCAGTTCGGAGATGTTTGCTTCACAATGGGATTGTTGGCGTAATTCCACGAGGGAACATTGTGAGCGAGAACTGAAGGGACTAGAAGAAGCAGGGGGCTGAGAGAAAACATGATTGCAGTATGGAAGCGCAGGTGAAGTCATTGGCATGGAATCTAGAGGGGAAAGAATCCGTACATATATCCGAGGAGGGGTAAATGAGAGGGCAAAGAGGCGGCCCTTTTCCGGAATCTCGTCAAAGGTTATTATTTCCCCGCCCGGCGCGTCCGCTTAGAGGGCCCCGACGCGGCGTCATGACTCGCGATCCTGCGTAACTGTGCCTCGCGACAAGGTCTTCACTCGTTGATCACCGAGGCCGTACCGTAGTTAACCCGGCACCCCGGAATGTCGTCATTTCCGTCGTTCTCCACCATACGCGGGGCATGATACTCCGTCACCCGTATTTAATAGGGAATTTTCGCCCCACAACTTTGAAAGACATCCAGATACCTGCGGTTTCATATCCTATAATATCGGTGGGGCGCTGGCATAGGATATTTTCTCGATATATACGGGTAGTCTGTGACGGACTAGGGTCTTCAATTCCTACATGCGTTCTTAGAATACAAAGTCAAGAGGGAAGAGGTCTGAAGGAGAGACGAGAAGTTAAATAAAATGACGGCCTGAGGCATCTGGGGCAGCACCATTCAAGTGCGATACGCCGGATCGTCACATAGTCTATCCCTGCAGCCTGTGGCATATGGTGTTGTGTTTGACGTTAAAACCTTCGAAATTAGAAAAACTTTTTTGTCCACGATGTAGCAGGGGAGTGAATCTAGGGTGTCAAATCTTGCAATAAATAAATCGACAATAGCGACAACCAAAATTTTCAGATTTTATTTATTATATGAGAGTCCGGTAAACATAATATTAGATAGGATAACGTGTTTTATCACCGAACCGATCACTTCCCCACTCTACCACTCCTATTGTCACGACGGCGTGGTCCCTTGGTGTTGTGGAATCCTAGAGTGGTATAGCGGCGCCTGACTAAGCTGTCCGTGGGTCAGGCTAGCCCCTGGGTATATTAGACCCTCGGGCTCCAAGCCTCCCTTTCTCCTGTACTTTAGATTTTTCCTTCGTGGATACGCGATTCTAGACTAGCAATTCATTGTGGTCACCCGACACTCCCATATGCGGTGATCCTTTGCTAGGCTACGGCGTCACACATGGCGGGGTGTTGTTTGGGGTAAAACCTAGTCCGTGCACTCGCGTGTAGGGACCAACATACAGACCAAAAGTTGTCCGGAATAAAAGGTAGGTCCCTTAATTAGGACTAGCTTCAGGGGTAACAAGCTGGTTTATATAGCATCCTGTAGAACTTGAGTTTTACTTCTTAGATGCACAAATAAATCATTACCAACCCTAATTAAACTATTAGATCCTACAATTGATAAATAAATTTCTACATGAGAAAACTATCTATACTATATGTCCATCCAATATTATAAATAGGTGCTATCGCCTTCTTAACCCCTTACTCCTCATCCCTCCCCCTTCTATACTTCTCGAATAACTCCACCAATGTTCCAAGTTTTTATTTCTTTGCTGCCTGCAACGGGGTCTCATTTTTTACTCCATCAAATACACTTTTTTCTAGATCAACCCCCGTTTTTAGTAATAATATTGTTATTTCGATCCATTACTCATAATAAAAATTGTTATAATAGAAATTAAATATTATTTTATAAAATATTATAAAAAAATTAGGTTTGCGAAAATCACTAGTATTAGATAAATGTTGATTCAGGTTAGCATCCACGGTTAGGAGGATTTTTACAATAGAAATATTGGTTTCGTTGAATATATATTAAAATATACCCAATATAAGGATAAATTTCGGATTTAATTCTTTGGATAATAGAGATCTTATCAATAAATAAAATATAGATTGGAAAAATTATAATATTGAGATTTTGAATTCTTCGAATTAAATTCAATAAAAAAATTATTTTATTTTTGATTTTCTAATGATTATCCCAACATTAATACTAAATATATAATATTTATAATCAAGAATCTTAAAATCTTCTTATTAGATGGGTATTATATAAGTTTTTTATATTTAATCTTCGAAATCTTTATTTCATAATCCAGGAGTTAACGAAAAATAAAAAGTTGATTTTTTCCGGTTATAAAATAGTTAGGAAAGAATTTTTTCAATATTTTTAAAAATTTTTATATATTTTTTTAATTTTGCAAAAATAAGAAATCGAGATTATAAAACAATACAAAAATTATTCGCCTGATTACTTGATCGATATTAATTTCAACTTTTAATACTTTTAAGAAAAGGAATTAAAATATTTTGTTTCGGGTTCTATCAATAGTAAAAATAACTAAAAATAAAAATAATAAATTATATCGATTCTAGAGTTAATCGAATATAAATATAAATTCTTTGGTTTTTTTAATAATATATTTACGAAAAAATTATTCCAAAAATTGAAATTTTTTTAAAAAAAAATCGGGATATGTGATACACAAGAATATTTTTACAATAATATCCGAAATTATATTGTTGATATAATAAAAATATTCGGAAATATTATTTGAATATCGAGTATTATGGAAATAAACGAAGAAATATATTAAATAAATTTTATCAACTTTTTTATTTTTTTTATTTTAAATATATTTATAAAATAAGAATTATCTTTCACCGGGATTTTTTTATTTGTTTCTGATTGTGGAGCTCCAGTTGTAGCCATGATTCTGGCATTTGATGTTGTTGAGTTTGTTTTCTCGTTAGAGTGTTTCGTCTTTGATGACTTCAGAGAGTTACCTCTTGCTATAGCCCGGTGTAGTGGAGTTCCAGCAATATAATCCATCTCTGCATACGGGAAGCCATCATCGTCGGGAAATATGTTGGCGCGTGCATTGATATCTGCGCCTGCAGATACAAGGGCCGAGCCAGCCTGGTGGACCGTATCATCAGAAAATGAACAGAGCCAATGAAGGGGAGTGTCTGCTGTATAATTTTTAATTTTTCGGTTCGCTCCAAGTCGAAGTAGTTCAAGGAGTGCCTCAAGGTGGCCAGAACGGGCTGCAAATAGTAAGGGTCCCTCATTCATGCCATTGAGGTCATCGACATCGGCTGAGACGTAGTAGGCAAGCATTCTGATCGCAAGGGCATTGCCATATGACGCTGCTATGCGTAACAGATATCCCGAAATATCCTTTCCGGCATCTTGTCCTATCTTTATCTCCTTCTCTATGTAGCCTAAGACCTCGGTCTCGTTCGAACTCTGTAAAATTCTATCAGCCTCCTCATCGTACTCGAAAATCTCTTCGCCAACGCCACAATATCTAGTCTGCAATAATCTCAGTGACTTCTTGGCAGAATCGGTGTATCCGTGGGCCCGCAGGTCCTCAAGAGCAGTCAAGCTGCCTGTTGCTGCCGCTGCACACAACCAACCTTCGATCTTGTCTTTCACAGATTCTGGTACCTGTCGTCCAAAAGCTTCATGGAATCTTAACACCAGGGCTTGGTATGGCACCGCACCCAGATCTGCGGCAATAAGGAGGGACTGAAGGCCATGATCAATGTCCATATCAAGACCAAAGTCATCGCTCGCAAGATCCGTCATCGTCAAGGCACATGCCGCTTCAATCTTTTGGTCGATGTTATTGGCAGCGAGGACAGTGTTCATTGACTCCAGAACCTATTAGATGGATCAGCAAGAAATATCAACATTGTGCGGCTGGGATTTTCAAAAGATGGTGCCGCTAGATATCAGTTCTAGCTCATCTATCTGGATCAAAGCATCAAAAATCCTGACATACCTTGCGCCGAAGCGGGGCCCGTACCCCGGTAAAACCCAACCCTTCAAATGAGAACTTTGTTATTTATTATAAGCCACACAACCCACCGTGAATCTTGGACAGACCGCTTCCATTGACGAAATCGTTTTGCTTCATTATTTCCTCGCGAGCTTTCTCTGAAGATTGCACATCCGTGGAGTTGCTGGATCTCAAATTATTAGACTCTCCACAATCAAAAGCTGAGAAAGTGAGCTAGCTACCCTTGAGACGAGAATCCAAATAGATTCACCACATGTTCCAGATCTCGGTCGGCCACACTACTCCGAATCGATGCACTGAAAACGTTTGACATAAGCTCTTGGTCAAGTCCCACTCCCCACTTGGCAAGGCTCTGGTTTGCCTTATCAAGGAAAAATGAGTTCTTGGTCTTCTCCACACCCAACCTAGCAAAGTGTTCTGCTCTCGTAAGACAAGCTGGAAACAATTCGCGATCATCAAATGGATTCTTTCCATTAAGGACGATCCGCCACGTTAGCAATCCTAGAGAGTAGATATCTGAGCCAATCAGTTGGCTTCTTGGGCCGTTGGCATTCCACCCAGGTGCATTCCATGGAGGTGTAGCCATCGGAATTGACTCCAGGGCATCACTGTCCAGAAGAGCACCGCCAAAATCCGATAATTTGACCTTACAGGGGCTTACCTCCGCATTTGTGGAGAATACTAGCGAATTCTCAAGTTTCAAGTCACCATGAACAATACCGCATTGATGGAGGGCCAGAAGCCCTTTTGAGACATCTTCGCAAAGCTTCTTCCGAACTGGCCATGGTAATTGAGGCTCACGGTCGAAGTAGTCGGCGAGAGTACCCAGGTCGGCATATTCCATTACCAGTACAGGCCATTTCCTCGATATATCCACAGCGTCGCCTTCCCAGCCAAGTTGTAACAGATTTACAATATTTTCGTGCGCTGAAAGCGGAGGATGAGTGAGAACACGAAGCTCAAGCAAAATAGCCTCAAGCCTACGTGCTTCATTCCTTTTATCAGTGCTTTCCAGACTCCGAAGGGTACCTTTGAAGACCACGTCTTGGTGCTCTGGGATGAGAGTTCGACGGATTGAGAAGCTGGCACCTCGACCGATGAACAATGTAGCCGGTGCGAATATTCCAATATCGTGATCGCGAACGTTGCGTAAGAAGTTGCCAAAGGCGGGTTCTGCAGTCTCAATTACTTTGTCTCGAATGTATGCTGCAAGAGACAGAAACAGCGTGAAATGTTGAGATTGTGATTCCCCATAGCCCTGTTTCTGCAGTGGTGTAATAGGAAGGGCACCAGGATACAAGGTCAAGCGTGGAGGTGAAGAGGAACGTTCCCTTTCGTCGCTGTCGGACATTGTTTTCTCAATGATATGTATGCAGCAGTAGAAGAAACTCGATTTATCTATTGCAACTGATTGTTATTATCTCATCCGCCTCTGAACTCGTGACGTGGCATTCTTCGGCAGCTTACGTGGGCATGTTACACAATGACAAGGCTGGGCCATGCCATCTTTGCACGGATAAGGGCTTCCTAATAAAGGACAATCCTCTTACTGCTCTTACACGAGCTCAAGCTCATGGGAATGGTACCGAACTGTGCGGAACTATGTCAAAAGATCAATTGACCTGTCCAAACTTCTCAGGATCCGAGCACAACCAAGGCCCGCAGCACCCGCAAATCTGCCAGCTACCGCTGGAAAGCCAGACGGACTTGCCTGTTGACGTCCTCCGGTTTGTCATTTTTGTCTGGAAGCTGCTTGAAAGCATGCCAAAAGACCAACTGGCATGTCCGCTACCTTCGTACCATTCGAAGATTTGAGTCCTCATCCATCCCTAGTAAAAATATGCTTGAACTTCGGTTGGCTTGTTCATGACCTATTCCTGGTCGATCCTTCGGATACGCGTGGCCGGGACCTGCGACACTGGACCTCCAAATCCACCAGCTACTGCTCAGAAGCATGCCAAAAGATCAATTGGCCTGCCCGTGACCTCATTGTGATCTCTCGTCCGGGTTCATCCAGCCAGGACCTCTACACTGGGCTTGCAAATCCACCGGCTGGCTCAAAAACATGCCAAAAGATCGACTGACTTTCAGGGCCTTCTGGAACCTTTCATCTTCATAGCAAAGGCCTCCACAGTCTGCAAATCCACCAGCTACTACTCGAAACCATGCCCAAGATTCGACTGGCGAGGCTGTGGAAATGATGTCGAGGAATCTCCCCGAGTTGCCCACCGTGCCCCGATCCTTCATGGACATCACGGTTCAACATACACCCTTTCAAACTACCAGCAATCCCGAGAGATGCACGGGCATCTCAATTGAAATCAAATCTACGATTTGCTAGATTTCCTTCCATGTTCATACTCAAGTACAAGGTGAGAACTCTCAACCAAGACCAAAAGAAATCCATCCCTAAAGTTATGGAAAGCACCTGCGGGAATAAGTCGACAGTCAAGAAACATGAAGAGAAGGCCAAGTTGGGGTATTGATAGTGAAATTAAATCGGGCGTTTGTTATTTTGTCAAACTATGCTGTGGAAAAAGTATCCCACAAGGGCCTGTAATAAAAGCTATATTCCCATCTCCTCTAGCACCGTGCTCAACATTCTTAACGCTATCCATTTGCCTAGAATAATATTGCGAGTAGAAACAAAATTAGAGGTTGTTACTCGTTGCCATGGAATACCTTTTGTTGATATTCGTACTGCAGGAATCAATCTTGTTTCCACGTGTAAATGCGTGGGACTGCGTTATTTAATCCAGCGGTGAGTACGCGAGTCAGAGGCATTTCTATGTACTCTAATCGCATGGAGCCTTGCTTATGCTCGCTCAGACGACCAATTACAGGACAATATGAGCGGCAAGGCAGCTAGGCAACAGCATATGATGAGGCTATGACAAGATTCCAAACCTGAACTTTAATTCATCAGAGGAAAAATACCTGACTCTAATCAAGGCTGCCGAATTCAAGATGACAACGGTTCAGATTCCATTCAGCGGATTCAAGGCTATTGAGCTCCTCCGAAATGTAAATCTGGAGCTCTACCAAGCCTTGTTCGACGATCAGACGGAGCCGGTTGGAATGGTGTCTACGATTCAAGCTTTTGGTCTCCTGAAGCCCACCGATGCGTCCGTAGAGATCTTCAACCAGAGATTTAACCTCAGCACCACCCGATGGAAACTGAAGGAGACGGGAATCGAGCTCGCAACGGGCAAAAGCACCACGACAGCGGAGATGATGAAAACAGCTGATGGGGAGGTCACACTGATGATCTTGTCTTTTCTGCTGGACTCACTCGTGCTAGATGGTGTCAACGATATCGCTAGGGCGCTGATAGAGGCGACTCCACAGAATCTTGTGCCTGTCAAACCGAGAAGAGGGCAGATCATTAATCTGCTCAAGGCTGTACAGTCACAAGTCTCTGGCGTCAATTGGAGGGAGCAAATGGAGGATGCGGAGAAAATTGTGGGCGAGACAGAGCAAACATGGTCGCGAGCCGTAGGCCAGCATCCTACTTCAAGCTTCGAAATACCAACGAAAGCAATGGCCGCTTACTACCAGGCGCTTTGCACTGTCACACGCTTTCCGGAATACCGTTGTGTTCTGGAAACTTGTGGCAGCTTGAGCTTAGTATATGCTTTGGCCGGGCTGTTTTGTGGGCTTCGGGTGTGTGTTATCGTTGATGGACAACTCATACATGGAAACTCATCGGCGGGGCAGTGGCAGGTGCGTCTGGAGAGGGTTCTAGATCCGATGCCGACTAAGGTCAAAATCGGACGGAAGGTTGGGGATATTCAAGATATCCTGGTCGTCAATGATACTCAAGCTGTGCGGGCCAACAGAATTCCGCTGAAAGGGATCGGGAAAGCTGTAACCATGAGCCAAGGCTTAAGTCGGAAAGAGGCGGAAGAGCTGGCGGAGTGTGCAATTTGCGTTGCGACAAGAGCACTGAGGGATATGAAAAGGGAACCTAAATATTACGGTGATGACGACGACGAATCTGTGGAGTATAGAAGTGAAAGTGACACTCAAGAGGGCGTGAAGCGCGCGCTGGAAGTGGAGCCTGAAGGTACTGACCTAGTGCCTGTTCAAACGCAAGTCTCCGTCAGCGCTCTAGCTCTGTGGTGGGATTGTGTTGAGGATGAAGCTAAGACTTTACTTGGGAATGGATTTCAACACCCTATGTTCCATGGCGACGGAAAAAGATGGGACGATATTGGATTTGGAAAACGAGTCATGGGGAGGATCGCAGCATTCGAGACTCTGGATGTAGATACACGGCGTGAACGATATGCGAGCATCTCTGGGCCTTGCTCAAGGGATGACTACACGAAATTGCTCCACTTGATGAGCTCTCAAATTATTCTGATATCGTTTTTGGAGTTTAATGATATCACGCGACACCAAATTCGCGTTCGAAACAGCAGCAAACCACACAATACTCTTGTGGGAAGGGCGCTCAATGGAACCATGCCTCCTTCTACACTCGGCCAAACGGATCTAATTGCAAGCTGGTACTACTGGCTCCAGGGATCTATGCCGAAAGATCTTGACCGGATTGAAACGCTTTCCACGGATGGGTTTTTGATTTATCGAAATCTTCTTCTCGACCTGAACGTAGAGCCTGCGGCTTGCGAGAAGGTCATTGTTCAACCCGGCCACATAATATTTGACAATTCGCGTTCCGATGTAGTGATTGGCTCTGCGAGTGGAAGTGCGAGTGCGACCGGACATGGGTACGGGGTAGTGGGAAGTCCACGGTACACAAAGCTGCGGACTGAAGGGTTCGAACTAAAGCCTAGTGATAAAACTGGGAAAATTCGCTCATCTTGGACTGTGCTAGAGATGAACTGCGTCTTGGAGGTTGGGCTGCATCTTAAGATCGGAAACTCCGTCTGGGTAGACACCTCGGTCTACGAAATCGCGATGGCAAGCTGGAAGCTTTTTTACGGTGGCAGAGCTCTGAATTGTCGCCATGGGTGTGACAGCGGACGGCTTGTGAAGGGTGAGACGGTTGAAGAGTCAACTCCAGGTGCTCAGATGGACGTGAACACCGGCTCGGCGAAGTGGGCATCGATGAAGTTATTCAGGGCGCATGGAAATAACTTAGGCCAGATTGCGTCTTTGATGAGTGCAGAGGAACGAGGCATGGTCAGAACCGAGGCATGTCTCCGTTGCTGTCTTTCTGCGGCGCAAGAAAATGGGTTGAATTTTCTCATCGACTGATCTGTGGTTGGGAAATAAACAAGCGATGGACAGGGTAGTATGAGGTATGCCGCTGCACGCTAGTGGGGCTGGGTGAGTGCAACTCAAATCAACGAAATCTTCCCTTTTGATTTCCTACTCTTAATCTTTCTTTCATTCGCCCCCCAGAACATCACCGAACCCAAGCATAACCTAGATTCACATTCCTCATATCTCCCTCAATAACACCGGAAACTCTCCTACACCACAGATCTTTCTCACCCGGCACACAAACACATATTTCCAAATCATAATCAAGATGGCAGAGAGCACGAAAGCAGGCCAAATGAAAGCCGTGACGTGAGAAAACGACACATTTTCCGTCTCAGTAGAATCCATCCCCATCCCCTCCCTCCAATCCCCTTTCGACGCCATAATCCGCCTCACCAGCTCCGCCATCTGCGGGACGGACCTACACACATACCATGGGCGCGTGCCAACTCAGCCCCATCTCACACTGGGCCACGAGAACCTCGTTATTATCGAGAACGGACGTTACAACCGTATCAGTAGGCAACCGTGTCGTCATCCGCGGAGGAGACTTTTGACCAGCAGGAAATGGAGTTGTACAGGGCGTAGCTTCATATGGGCTAGGAGACTACGGACTCCCGATTCCGACGATGGACGGCGGGCAGGCGGAGTACATGCGTGTGCCGTTTGCGGATGATAATTTGCTGAAGCTAGAGCCGGGAACGGGGAAAGAGTTGGATTACCTGTTGCTAGCGGACATTTTCCCCACGGCGTGGTGGGGGCTCGAGTGTGCGGGGCAGGTGGTCGGGGATACGGTTGTGGTGTTTGGAGCTGGTGAGTTCTCGATGTTTAATAACGGTTCTGAGGCCGAGATACTGACTTTTTAAAGGCCCGGTAGGTTTGCTGTGCGCCTATTCCGCACTTCTCAGGGGTGCAATTAGGGTCTACAGCGTCGATCATGTCCCAGAGAGACTCGCAAAATCAAAGAGCATCGGTGCCATCCCAGTCAATTTCAAAGACGGACCAGCAGATGAGCAGATCCTAAAACTTGAACCAAATGGTGTAGACCGCTCGGTGGACTGCGTTGGGTTTGAATGTGTGGACAGACAGGGCAAGAACGATGAATCATTGGTTGTTATGCAAGCGATGAACGTCACTCGAGCTTTCGGCGGAATCGGCTTGGTTGCTGTCTATATCTCAAAAGACCTTGATCAGTTTACACTCATTTTGAAATTACAACGTGGTATGTTAACATGCTCATAGAAGGAGCAAACGATAATGCCAAGAAAGGTATCTTTCCTTTCCCATACGGCCAGCTATGGACGAAAGGTATCTAGAAACCGATCAATAGTAGGTAAGTCGTCAAATCCATGCTCGGCACAACAATGAAGGACAGAGTGTTGCTTCTCTAGGTTCATCACCACGTTCGCATCAGCACCTGCATCGAGCAAAGCATGGATATTTTGCAGCTTTCCAAAAATCACTGCCTCGAATAGAGGAGGACGGCTCATTTCTTCTTCGTCAACAGGGGGTCTTTCAGAGGAAACATCACGGTTCAACATACACCCTTTCAAAATACCAGCAATCCCGAGAGATGCACGGGCATCTCAATTGAAATCAAATCTACGATTTGGATTACCTCCCATGCTTGCGCATGTTCTGATCTGGCTTCCCGACAAGGTCTTGACACCCAAACGTCTCAGTATCTCCACGACATGCCCTACAATAAAGCTGGAAGTTTGAGAAAATCATAAAACATTGAGCCTGAACCCAACCTACGTCTCCACTTCCCTCTCGCGTTCGTGCGCATTGGGTGTGACGCCGGACAAGCTGCTGCCTCCCAAGGGACTGCCACATCTCTACGAAAGTTTCATCAATCAGGCTGAGAGCTGGACCGAAGCATCAGATGTACGATTGGAACATGTTCCACTATTTTGCTTCCCTCCAAAGCATAAACGTCTTGTGATGGAACTCGAGGCAAGCTTCCGCCATCCAAGTCCAGCCACAGCACCACCAAAAGACATTGCAACAACATGAAAATTTGACAGCAAGATAAGACGCATATTTGGGGTCGAATGTACGATTCAGACTTCCTCCAGCAATCCTGTGCGTGGTGATGCAGGCTTGGCCAGGCTTGCGACGCCCAAGAACAGCCACAACGCGACGGAATGAGACAATGAGAGCATGAAAATTGGACAGGAGCATTTTGAACAGTAATGAAATCAAATGCACAATTCAAATTTCGATCTGCACACTCGCGCATTACTATGCAGCCTGTCAGAGTCGGTTTTCTCGGCAGCTTGCCTCTGTTTTCCAACACCATCACCTCCCAGCACCTCGAGTCAGCGAGAACACAATGAGCACCTCATCCTTGACGTTCTGCACTCAGAATCCTTTCCCTCAACTTGACTCTCCGTGCTGAAGCAATGCATGGAAGTGAGATGATGAAGGACATCGCAGCAGAAGAAGATGGTGAGAATTCCTGTGCAGGTGTACCAAAAATTTTAGCGCGGCCAGTTTGTATGGTGAGAGTGAAGCTAAAAGTTTTAGCGTCGTCATTTTGTATTGGGTGAAAGACGCTAAAAGTTTTAGTCCGATGAAGCTATATGGGACTAAAACTTTTGGCGCGTTTTCATCCGAGGGTGCTAAAAGTTTTAGTTCCACCAAAACGTCCACCCTAAAAGTTTTAGCCCCACTCAAAAGAGAGAAACTAAAAGTTTTAGTCCCACCCAAAAGAGGGAGACTAAAAGTTTTAGTCTCGTCCAAAGAGAGAAGCTAAAACTTTTAGTCCCAGCCAAACTGCAGCCGCTAAAAGTTTTAGCTCCTGGATTTTTGCGGGAGATCCCCCGCGCTAAAAGTTTTAGCTTCTCCAACTTTGCGGGGAGACAAGGTTTTAGCGCGCGCTAAAATTTTTGCACCACCACCGCGGCAGAACACGACAGAGACGACGATATTCTACGATCGGATTTGATTGCGTCGGCCCTGCGGACGCATAAGCTGTCTTGAGCTTCTTTCCCGAGCTTCATAGCATCGTTTTCCATCGAGTACCAGCAACAGAGACGACTTCGACATGCGCGTTCAAGCCAAGACGACAGCGACGGCGACGACGATATTCTCCGGTCGGACTTGATTCAATTTTCATCGTGGAGTAAAGGGCTATCTCTAGAACTTCTCCAGAACTTCTCCGCATCGATCCTCGCCAAGCAATGGCAACTGCGCAAGGTGCGTTGGATCAGCTTCACAGCGCACTAGACTCCGGACGTCTGCTAATCCTCTGCATAGCTCTGAATAGCTCCAGGAGGGAATCTTGTCATCTGCGAACAGAACCGGCGGCGTTGGAGACTGGAAGGAGGGAGTGGAGGACATGAGAATTCGATGGTGGAGGATTCCAGGCGACAAATCCCTCGCAGACACATTCGAAACGTTCAAAAAAAACACCCCTCACGGCTTAAATGATGCCTCCAGTAGCCTGCAGATTTTGGGGCACACCACAAGGCTGCAAATTTGGAGGTAAGATGCTGGTTGGATTGGATACTACAATGCTAACAACACCGCAGACAGATGCAAATTCGAGCGCCCCCGTCTGGCAGATAATCGAGGCGGGCATGGAAATTCCAACAACAATCCCCTTCCTCGAACCTCCGCCGGACGATACTAGACAAATCTCCTCTTCTCCGTCAATTCTTCTCGAAAACTTCGTCGAAACACTCAAGGCTCCTTCGTTAAATCTCCACCTAACGATGCTCGATACATTTCTTCTTCTGCCTCTCTCGAAATCTTCGTCGAACCATTCCTTGAACTTCCCCGAACGAGTCCTCGCCCAAGTCCGACGATGAGACATCCTGAAAGTGCCACGCCGTCTGGATGATCCAATCATTCATGGCAGCAATCAACGCCTGGAATTCCACTACATCTCCGAGCCAACATTTTGCTGCAAAGAGGGCCGCTCGGATTCGAGCCCGGAGCAAGGCAGGCAGAGAGAGGAAGAATACCAGATGGCACAACACGCCGAGAAAGAGGAAGACAGGCTGGGTCCATTGCCTTCCATCGGTGGAAGAAATCTATTGTGGCAAAGATGGCGAGGGATGCATCAGCGGGGAAGAAGGCAGGCAGAGAGAAGAAGAATACCGGAGGGCAAAATGCGCCGGAGAGGACGGGCTAGAAGCCATCACCGTCGGGAATTTCACCGCGTGAAAGCTGGCGAGGGACAAAGGCTGGACAGAGTCAAGAGACTAAAGCAGGCAGGAAGGCGGCTTGGCCTGCATACCGAATATAATGTCTCCGTCCCCGTCAATTTTGATTACGATATCCTTCGCACTGTGAGCGTGTATCAACATTGTTTCTCCGAGCAGCTTTTGACGGCTCGACCTACCAACGAACATAAAGAGACACTGTTTTGCAGATTTCTTTCCCACTCGAGAAGTCTTGGAGGAATGTTCTCTTCGGTGGATGATGTCTCCCCACAATCTCGCGAATCCTTCAAGAAGCCTTGGAGTAATCTCTTCGATGTATGGATTCTCGACACAATTTTGCAGATTCTTTTCCATCAAGAAGCCTTGAATAAATTGCCTCGTTGGTGGATGATATCTGCCGACAATCTTGCATATCCCTTGCCGTTGAAAAGTCTTGGAGGAATCGCCTGCGATTGAATTGGTGACCACTTTTTATATCCGCTTCGCGCATTCCTCGGACCCTCAAGCACACGTTTACCCCTTCGAACCCCTTCTTGACAAACTTTCTCAAAGCTGTTGCCAATATAATCTTTCTTTTTTTAACATCTCTCTAGTTATGGAGCTTTGGATCCTGGCCGACAAGCTTCTTACTTCCCGCCTTCGAACGGCGGCTTGCTGCTCAACAGAGCTTCGAATCCAGGCTGATAAGCTTCATGTTTCTCGGTCTTCGAACGGCGGCTTGCGGCTTGACACTGCTTTGGATCCAGGCTGAGAAGCTTCTTAGTTTCCAGTCAAGAGTATATAAACAGTAGCCAGCAACTGACTGGCTGCTTGGCAGAGCTTTGGATCTTGGCTGATAAGCTTCCTATTCTCGGCCTCCAGATTACAGCTTTGACAGGAATCTACAGGGCGTGATCAATCCTTTGGTATCACGAATACTGCGAACGCCGAGTCTTCTTCCAGCTCGTGATCTCTTTCGCCTGAGATCATATCCTGGTCGTACTGAGCGTTTGTGGCGATCAGCTTGCCAGAAAGATGAGGAACCTACGACTTGGGATATCGAAGTCGGTTCATATCATTCGCCAATCCTCTTCGATGCTCCATTTATCATGTGAATGATTCGACTCCTCTCGCAATGGCGGAAGAGTTTGAATTTCTTACACCATGTGGAACAATCACCAGCCGCTTCAAGCCTAGCTGTCTCACAGATAGGGCATTCCTTGTTCTTGTTTGAGATGTCATGAAAATGAGGATTTTTTGTATCACTCAGCCACTTGGGCACATTGGAGCAGAGGAGGCAGTTCGTGAAGTCGCATGAAGAAGAGGGAGCTACAACTCCTGAAAGCGGCATCATGACTCACGAGAGGAGAGCGGGGAACTTTCTGGCAACAACAACAATCCAACTCCAGAGGAGGAAACATCTCGCCAGGGAAGAGGAAAACATGAAACTTGGAAGCAGCATCCCGGGAGCAATCTCTTCAAGTTGCCAGAGGAGGAAACGTCTCACAAACCCGGCAGAAGAAGAACCGTCTCGTCAAGTCGCCGGTGGAAAAACGACGCTTGGAAGCGGCATAGGACAAGAGTAAGTGTGTCGCCAGGTCGCTAGTGGAACACAATGCCTCCGGGTGGTCCCAAAAGGCGGCTCTATGGGGGTAATTTCGAATATGCCATACCGGGTGAGACATTCAAGATCCGCAAAAGTTGACACTACCTTTCGTGTCCATCGTGAGAATGCTTGGAATCGACAGTCCGAGAGCGAGAGGAGGAAAAGTTTCATCAAGTCGTCAGAGGAAAAATACAACACTTGGAAGCGGCATCTCAAGACGATACGGTCAAATGACATCGGTACAAGCAGACTATTGTGGGAGGGCGCTCTTAGTTGAGATTCTTACTGATGAGGATCGCGACTGCAAGTGGCTGCTTGCCAAGGACCTGTATGACCAGAGAGACGCATCGACGAGAACAACGAGCCATCTTTAGGAGCCCTCGTCTTCTTGGGATTTGCTTTAACGAGAACAGCAAGCCGTTCTGGAGGATGCGGGCAACCTCATGTCATGTATACAACCACAAATTGCGAATAGTCTCGACGGTATCGTGGAAACTGATCTCTATAACCGAAATCAGCCCTTGGAGAAAGCGATACTGATCAAAAAGGGTCGACAATTGTCGAGATTGATGGAGACATAGCAGTCCCACCCGTGAGAGCTTCGCTCAGCCCCGCGAATGGAACATGTTTGTTTGCTACGGGTTTCAGAATGTCCCATTGCATCTGAGAGATTCTCATGAAGCGGATGGTGAGTCAATGCGGTATTTTTCTAACGGGAACGATATCCGTATTGACTTATGGCATGCCATTTCTATTCTCCATTGTTCGACTCACCCTGTCTGGAGAGGCGAGCCTTTGCTGATTGTTCCATTCGAGATGACTCTTCCACCCTTCGTGTCGTCGTCAGGAAAACTGGGAAAGAAATATTACCACCCGTCAGGCTGTGCTCTAGGTTCGGATCTAAGCGGATATGCTTCTGAATGTCCTACACACACTGAGGTATTACGGAGCTTGCGGGTCCATTGGGAAGTGTGTCGGTGAATGAATGGGTAGAGGGTGTCGGATCAGTCTGCGATAGAGGTTTGTCTAGTCGATATCACAGCATGGGGTTGTAGCTGACCAAAATAAACTAGATCTCCAATGCGGACCATGCTACAGATCGCAGCGCGGAGACCTGCTAACTATCATCGATATTGTATCGAATAACGTGGCAGATGCGCGTGCCCTTCGAACTCGGTTACGCCTCAGCTAGGCTAATGTACGGGAGCACTGGGAAGTACTGCTATGCATTGGGAAAGGGATGGGAGGCTTGCGAGCCGACTAGCGAGGCATTTCGAGGTCGGATAGCACAAAAAGCCCATGAGTCCTCGCCTGTTGTTCCACTTCATTCGCACGCTCAATTCGATGGGAAAGGCGCATTCCAAATTTGATGACTGATTGTTTATCGAATACGAATACCGTGGGGCGATCACCAGTGGATTCTACTCCACCTTCAAGCTTCGTTGCTGATTCATGTCTGTAAGGATCGACGAAGGAAATCGACTTTGGCATGAGGTTACAGAAGCATAAGCCTCTCCATTTATATTGGACTTTAAACCATCGCCGGCTTTCGTCAAGTTGGCAACTGCGTCGGAAACGCTTGGTTGTCCAGAGGAAAGACAGTCGAAGCTCATTCTCCTTTTGAGGAGCTTTAGTCAAGGCAAAACCACCGCTAATGTGGTACAGCGGTGGGAAGTTCTGGGAGAATGGATCGTCGAAGGGAATCATATTTGCCTTGATGGTGGAGTACCACCCTGCGGTCGGGTGTTGGAAGTTAAATGTTAGATGAAATGCTCACATCTGATACGGGAACCGATACGGAGAGACATCGTGGCAGCCTTCTAGCCGTGGTGGAAAGATGATGTGCATGAGCATCCGCTCCGGCATCGAGTATGTTTTTCTCACATGATTCGGAGAAAGGGGTAGTAATTTGGGAGTTCGGAACTACTTCTGGAAACACAATGGAAGATTCTGGTTTCAAGAAGCTCTCAGGAGGAGGATCAAAGAAGTCCCAGATGGAACTCCAACCCAGAATGTATGGGCCGAAGATGCCCAAGGTAAATCCTTACGCAGGTAGTCGCCTGTGTGATATCCAATACCCCGTCAATCTTGACCCTTCACAATGTTCCAGTACTTAAAGACTCACAACTACCAATGTGAGACCACCATCAATTCTCAAGCGAGTGCTCATACACATCGTCTTTCTTCCGCTCTTGTTGCGGTTGGAGTTATGTTCACGTCTGCCACGCCATTTTTCCGTCGACCTCAACCCCTCACAGTATTCTAGTATTCAAAAATCCTCGACCACCACAACGAAACATCATCATCCATGCTCGAGCAAGTGCTCACGCACATCGTCTCTCCACCATGGCTCTTGGGGCCCCTACCCTCGCCTGCAAGTATCGGCGGCCGCAGGCGTCGATACTGAAAGAAGAATTTATTGTTCCCACCTCGCTAAAAAAGCTCCACGATCTCAGTGAATACTTTCCTGCCTAAGAGATCTCTGGCTCCTGCCAATCGATCAATCTTCATCTTAATACGAAAGTTCTCTTGCAATTTTCGACTGTGAGTTCGGGACGATTCGGTGAGTGTAGTCAAGTTTTCTTATTTTTAGAGAAAGTAAGTATTTGCTCTCAGAAGGCCAAACCTTTCCCTTCAGCAACCAGGCGAAGTAGATGGAAAACCCCTGATGCTCGCAAATGTTTCCGACTTTGTGCAAGGCACATCCGTTTGTGATACCCTCCTCACCGTACATTTCCACACGTCAGCTCATCATTTATGGAAGAAAGATCCCTAATACCTCATTTCACAATGTAAATGTACACAAAGCTCGGTGTAGTAGCTGACTTGGGAGGGCAAGCATCTCGTTTCATTATCTAAGTTTATATAACAGATTTTACAGCGATTCACGATGGACATTAAGGTATTACCTCCCAAATTTCGAGACATTACAAGACTTATTTGTTTGAGGCCACAGAATTTTCTCTCCCTCCTCACGGGTCGAAATGCAATATCCGTTTGTAGGAGCCATATGTGGTCTTCGTGCATGTTCAACAGGGGCGTGGTGTTTCTTCACATGCTAGAAGCCACAAGATATAAATAGGCGCGATGCATCTTCAGTCACAGCGGAGAGAATTCTCCAATGAGCCACAAGTGGTCTCCGTGTGTCTTAAGTTGAGGAGTCTCGTCTGTGAGAATTTTAGCTTTTATCTATTCAAGTTGGAGAATTATATTTCAAAGATCCAAGCAACAATACAGCCAGAGCAGGATGGCCACACCCAGGAGCCAGTGACAAACAGCATCATCAACAGCACCATCTCGTGCCCAATCAGCAAGGCCAACAGGAGCCGCAAATGACGGGGATGTCGACGTGGCTGAGCCCCCAGTGCTTTGACCACGGAGATAAAGTCCGAATCATCCGCCAAGAATCTCGCTGACATGAAGATTTGTAGCGTGAAGGGATAAGGCCACATGAACATACGGCAGGTCGAAATAGTTTTATGTCGCCGACTTTGCCATCCATGCCACCTACTCCTCCTCTGAGACCGCCAGGAACCGTGCGGAGATCAAGTTGGAGAATCTCAAGAAAGAGCGTGGTGTAAAGGGAGCAAACCCCACGACAGAGAGGCAGTTGGTCGATTTGGGCGAGGTTTCTAGGCCAAGTTTCACTGGACTGATGTCCCCATGATTTTGCCTTGAACATATCTACTTTTCAGTAGCTCCCCAAAGCGCTGTCGCTTTCGAATCACAAGTCATGTGCGGTCCCCAATAACAAAAACCGCCCAAGAATCGAATCAAGGGAAGGGAGAACCCAGGAGTCAAACTTGAGCCATCTCTAGCTCTGGACGCTTGTATTGATCAGCTGGCTCCTTTTGAAGACTTGTGGGGCTACATCCGGAGCGTCGACAGCTACGCTGGGTCGAATTTTCGGTTTCCCCTATCTGTGGAACAATGACGGCTTGAGAAAGTGGAATTAAAAATTTCGACATCTTGCTTCGCGGCTCTGTTTTCCGGGCCGAGACGGACTTGCATACTTGGAGTTGGTGAAGTCCAATAGCCACCACCGCAAGGACTCATGCGCAGTCTGGCTAGTCTTGGGATCTCAAATCTCAAAACTCCTCTGATCCAAGGTCTCTGAATTCCAACCCTGGCATCTCAAGGGGGTGGCAGTGGTCTACGTCGTGACGTAAGGGGTGGAGAAATGAGTCAGGAGGAGACAATTCCATTGTGTAACCTACGACCCCTCGCAGAAGTCAGCGTCCGATCCAAGCATTCCAAGCCCAGGGCCATCGGAAGCCGAAACACGGACATTCACTCACTTAGGAATAGCAGGAAACCTCCACGTGTCATCTTCAGACTGAATCGTTCTGTTCCTGGACTATATAATCTGCTATGTTAGCAACTCCATCCTCCAGTGCAATCCACATGGCTTCTGATCCAGGTACACCATGGCCAGTGCCATCGGAAGTCAGCCCAGCACCATCCAATTACTGATCGGGATCAGGAAAGCCACACGTATCAAGTCGAGAACCTCCAACTCTTAGATCCCCGAGCAAGAAAAACGATCAAATGAGTGCTAGAATGAATGAATGCTAGAATGAATGAATGTTCGAATGAATGAATGAATACATGCTCTCGAGGACGAAATCTCCGCCTGGTCCTTTCTCTGGATCCAAAGCTCCGCCAACCTTCGAGTCAACTCCCGACCCTCAACACTGCCACCGACAAACTTGGGCAATATTAAGTCTTGTCGGTAAAATCACTCGACTTGATTGCCTTTGCCCATCAAGAAGTTGCCAATTTATAGAACTTGGATTGACACTGCGCCAGGCATCAAACGGGGAAATGATTCACATTCAGCAATTGTGGGTCTGTATCCACAATTTCTCGAGCATAAAAACCTCGATGCAAGATTCCTTTCTCGCTTCCCAACACCAAGCAGAGCTTTGGATATTGGCCGATAAGCTACTTCCTTCCCGGCCTTCGAACTGCGGTTTTGGCAGAGCTATACTTGTACTGCTCCAATCGTATCTTCCCGCACGGCCACTCGTTGTCAGAATGGTTCAATCACCGAGTAATTTATAATTCAGTCACTGAACAATTCGGTCACTGAGTAATTCAACCAGGTTCTTCTACAGTCGTCGAATGATTCAGTCGTGCTGGTGGTACAAGTACAACAGAAACATCTCCAAGGGGTAATGTTGCGGGCTATTTTCTCCATATCTTGATCACCCATACCGGCAAACTTGGAATTCGGCATTGAACCGGTGGGCAAATAGATGATTCCGATGTATCACAAGCCGCCTCGGGTTGGTTCTCCAAATTCGAAAGGCAACGGCGAACACCCTGTCAAAGAAATTCAAGGCTTCAAAGTCTCCCGAAGGGCCCTTCTTGAGACCCCTTGCAACGACTATTGGAAGACGTTGCTTGAAGGCTCATACAAGAAAGCCGGTCAAAATAAAGTCACGTTGCATGATGATACAGTAGCTAGCATGGAGCTATAACTACGCGTCTTCCACGGAAAACTCATTGAGGACTCTTACATGATCAAGGTTACTGGGGTTTGGCACGCTATCGAAGTTAGCCGGAAGTATTTGTTCCACTTGGAGAAACTTGAGGTATGGTTCAAGGGCCACTGGGGCAAGGTTGACAAGAAGAGCTTAGATTTCTCCATTATACACTGGTATTGCGTGACCTTGTGACATCCCACTTAATTAGCGAGATGTAGTATGGCGACCGAGATATGTTTGGGCTCCCCCGATCGCATGATCTCCCACGGCCATTCTCTATCTGGATGATTCAGTCACATGGTGATAGAGGATACTACGTACAGGCGGAAACAAATGTAACTACAGGGTAAAAATCAGCTGTCTTTCGGGGTGCTCCACCAATCATATTACTTAAAAAATAGTTGTTTTAACTACAATTAATAATTGTTTATATTGTTTTAAAAACTAGGATATTATCCTTTATTTCTCTATTTTTTATAACAAAATTATTTAATATTTTTATTTTTAAAATATTTATTTTGTTTCTAAAAATAATAGATTATATATATAAATCTTATATTATAACACATACTGGATTGTCAATAATATCTTCTTTCAAAATCTTTATATTATATGGTATTGAGGTTATTAAAATAATATTCAGAAAGGAGGGATATATTAAAATAATAAGAAAAAAGAAAATATTATTTTTTGAAATTAATAAAATCAAAAAACTTGATTGGGCTATAAAATATTTAATATAGATTAATAAATAATAAAATATAATTCTCTAAAATAATAAAAGTTAGATATAACCAAACTATTATAGAAAATAATAATATATAAAATTAATTAGATTTTTAAAAGTCAATAATTCTGATTATATTTTTTATAAATAACAAAAAAAAAATAGACTAGATATTTTAAGATTGTATATCAGGGAAATATAGCAAGGAAACCAGTATCTTCTGGGAGAAGATATAGAAAATAATTATAACAAAATTTTATTATAAATATATATTTCCAATTTTTTAAAATTATCTTTATAATTTTTAAAACTTCTATTTAAGATTTTTATTTTAATAAAATAGAAGGGCAGGATATAATATAATATATTCCTTGATATATATAACAAATAGAGGGGTTGTATTAGTTTTTTATTATTTATTTTTTTTAGATTTGAATCCTATTAAAATTTTATAAAATAAAATGAAAAATATTTTAAAAATATTATATTTAAAAATATATAAAAATTTTAAAAAACTAAAAATAGTTATTTTAAAAATTTGGGATTTTATTATAAATATAAAAATTAGAATTTTAATATATACAATATATTAATATTACTAGGATATCAAAAATACCAATGGAATGTACACAAGCTGGTAGAATAGTCTGAATAGTTTCATTTTACCTATTGGTGCCATTATTAAAGTAGCATGAAAGTGGCAAAATTACGTTTGTTACCCCCTGTACGTAGTATGCATGTCTTTCCGACATCAATCGGTGAGATGTGAAAGATACCTAGGAAGACCTGCCACGTCAGTTGTCCTGGAAATGTGCATTTTTTTTCCTGTTTTCGATCCCGAGATTCTTCACGTCCATCGTCCTGTACGATTGCAATAGCTGGAATCGAATTTGATCATCGGGAAGACAGACTTGATAGATTGTTTCGAGCTTGAAAACACGGTTCGACTAGCAGAATCCATTTGTCCTCCTCGTATGCTATGCCAATTTTAAGCAAATATGCATCTTCCTTTCTTTCGGGTTCAATTCCCTCCACTGGCATGAAATGATGCTCCACCAGAAGAGACAGCGCTTCATGGTGTCTTGGACTCCATAACTTTACACCGGTGTATGCTGCGAGTATTCAACTCCATGACGTTCCATGGTGGTCGATGAGACCCTTGAAATCTCCTCCCTGGTGTATGCTCCGACCAGGACACAATACCCTGACCGTATCTGCCGCCTCTGCCACTTCGTACTCCCGTAAAATTTCATGCGCCTCTTCGAACGGCCTCTCTATGTTCCAATTGTGTACGCCAGCCCCTGGCATCTTCCATCTCCCGCCAGTACCACAATCGACGTTTCCGTGTCACACCGTTAAAGCATCAATCGGAACCGCCGCCCTTATGACGAATCATGAAAGACGCTTTCCCGTCTCAATGACATTGTGGCGATGCTACTCGTTCCCCTCCCAGGATCATGGTTCTCTTGTTTGATCTCTTCCTTGTCTTGCACTTTCTAGGGGGTTGCGGTCATCGTCGGGAGCTTTGATTTGGGCGGTTTCTCTGCCGAGTTCGTTGTGCGATAATATGTATTGGGAGAGGTGAAGGAGATGTAGATGCGCCATGGGCTGCTTTGCGAAGATTCCTGGGGGATTGTGGCGACCTATGATCATTTAACCGTCAGCAATGGGCTTCTCATCGCCATTGTTGAGGGGAGCATACAGAAAGAGCACCCAGAGGCTAGCAGGTTCATTGAGCATGATCCAGACCTCGCTGGCGGTGGCTTGTGATCGGATTGTCGGGTCGTTGACTCTTCGACGGCACGCCACCCTGATCTTGACTACCTTGCTGGCAGGATTCGTTGGTTTATCGTTCCATCCTCACCAGGCCCTGGACTCCCGATGACGCTTTTATGTCGCAACCTCTCTGGGAACTTGACGAGCCGAATTTACACCTAAAGATTGGAGCAGCGGCGCATGTGTTGCAGATGAAGGAGAGGGTAGAAAATCGAATACCGCTTGATTGAAGTCGAGCAATTGAGGGGCCTGTTGTTGGGGGTTGAATATTGCGCTTTGGATTCGGCAGTCAGCAGAGGCATCAGACAACAGTGCTCACTTACCCAACTTGCAACAGCTTCCGGTATAACATGTAGACCTTTGTTCCGCGGCAAAGGGAAGACGACGGTTCCGCGTTCCTTTCTCCTCGGTACGGGAAGTAAAGTGAATGCTTTGCTGGAGACAGCATCTACTTCGAGTCGGCCTTGGTTGAAGCACCACCTTGACTTCCACAGGCGCCTCCTGGGCTTCCACCTCAATCGATTGGGCGTGAAGCTCCCCCGAGACCTTCGCATAGTATATAGCGGGACTGGATGAAGGAGGAAGATTCTTCCCAAGAATTACGCTTTGGTCTGGGATCGTGATTGCCTTGGGTGGCGCGTTGAACATCTTTGATGCAAACCGCAATTCTGTTTCTGTTTTCCCTCGATAAATTCAATCTGTGCTTGTATTTATGGAGGATATCCGGAGTTTTTGACTTTCCAGTTTTGGTTTGAGTGCGTTCAGGTTTTCGTCCCGTGTCCAAAACCTTTTTTTCTCTTTGCGATATGTCCAAGAAAAGCTCAACCAAGTTGTGAGCCGAAAGTCATCTCAGAATATTATGCGAGATCAAGGGTCTTAGCATCATTTGAGAGGTCCTCATTTCAACAAGTGGAGAAGCTTGTGACTGCACGAGTTCTTTCTAAACTGTTCACAATGTTGCCGTGCCACCAGCCAGGTGTCTGGCAACATACGCGAAAGTGCTCGAGTGGCGCATGGCCTGATATCTGGAGAAATGCTACCTTAACTTGATTTCATCACAGCTCTTCTTTAGCCTTGTCGCAGTGCATGACCAGTCCGAAGTTCCGCCAAATATAACGAATACTAGGGACTCAGCGAGTGCATCTGCGGTAATTCACAGTCATTGATAATATCGCTGTCATCATGGAGGCTCAGGTATGTGCAGAGGTGGAGTGCTACAGTTGTAACGTCCTCGCTATCACCATAGTTCCTCATCATGCAATCATCCTACATCCTCGGATCCGGACACATCACACACTTCCACTTTACATCCACTCACCCGGGTTCCCAGCGGAGTTTCTGGATATTAACCGATCCGGGATAACCGGATTTCTAATGGGGGTGCTATAATCTAGTTCGATCAAAACACTATTTTCCCAGAGACACTTTTTTGTTTCGTCTATAAGACCCAAGGGGGGGTAAATCATGTGATTTGTCATTTTTGACTGAGTGAAATCACTTAAACTATTAATCACCTTTCGGAATCATTCTATCTCAAAATAGAGCTCGAGAGAAGCCTACCATTAAGCATGTATGCCATACCTGTAGATCAAGTCTTTGCTTGGCTCAAACTTCCTCAATTGCTACGACCAATAGGAGCCCCTCTTTTCAAGGCTAATTTGCGCGGCGCTTACGTCTTTCGCTTCCCACCTTTGCCAACACTCCCACTTCTCACATGAAAAGTTAGTTAGTAGCCTCTAAAATGGATCCCGGAACCGCTTTTGCGATTCTACAATTCTCAGATCAATGTATTAAGTATGGACCCTCTGACCCTACCCCGGAGTTACTGCCGCTGATGTCGAAAGATACGGACAGAAGCTCGTGCGCCGTTGTCAGAATTATCGGCATGCTGAAGCAGAATCTCGAGAACTGATGATCAGTATCGAACATAATTGGATGAAAACAGAAGCTCAGATCAACTTCCTGAAGAAAATCTCGAAGGCGCTGGATCCCACTTATTGCGATGTCCAATCACGTGTTCTGTCAGAGTTGGAGGGGAAGCTCAAGACTGCCACCCTGACAATGGATCAGCTTATTTTGCACGAGAAGGAGGAAAAGGGACAAATTAGAGATGCAAAGCACATGGATCTGCAGGTTATGGCCAAGGCGCTCGAGAAGATGACACCGAAGAAGAAAGTCAAGTATGCTTTCAAGAAAGAGAGCCTCGAAGCCATTCGAGATGACCTAGAGAGTTGGCAACGCCGGTTCGATCCCTCATGGATGCTGACGATGCTTATAACGGATTCACTTGTCGATGAACAGCTCGAAAAGGAAGAAAAGAAACCACAGAAGACGAAGTTCATCTTAGCTGCAAAGGGGGTTCGGGATGCTGCGAAAGAACCAACCTCAGCTCCCGACACTACTGATGGAGGTATCTTCAAATCTAGTACTGTCCTCACCACGAACGAGAAGCTAATACCACTCTCATCGACAATAATTTGCCGACTTGCTGACTCAGAGGACTCTGTGCTCGTTGACACGATGATATGCAATGCGATTGCAGATAGGAACCGAACGCTGCGAGATGTTCGCAAACTCGCCCAGATCCTGTCAAAAGTTGATCCCTCCACCTTTGGTCTCTTGAATTGTACCGGGGTAGTTAAATCTACCATTGCGGCGTCTGGGGAGCGGCCCTCCACTGAAGCACATTCTCGCAAGCCTCTCACGATATTCAGATTCCTCTTTGCCATTCCCTACCCGGCCAGGAACCCCAAATCTCTTCGCGCTCTACTAGTGGGTAACGATCCATCATACTCCCTCAATGACCGATACAACCTCGCAAAGCAACTAGCAAGTTCTGTCTTGTACATTCACAGCTCACAATTTGTTCACAAAAATATCCGCCCCGAAACCACCATAATCTTTGAAAAAGAGAGCAACGAAACGACTGGTCAATCGAGTAATTTGTTCCTGGTTGGATTCGAAAACTTCAGGCCAGCCGAAGGCATGACTTATCGGACAAGTGATGGGATTTGGCAACATGATTTGTGTATGTAACATCTCCGCGGCCACAAAGATGCGACGTAGGCATCAGAGTCTCTGTTTTTCTTCACCAACTGATCACCGAGTCCCCCACAGACCGACATCCAACTCGGCAAGGTACGCAGCCAGAAGAGGAATACCAGATGCAGCATGATATTTATAGTCTTGGCGTCGTGCTCCTCGAGATTGGACTTTGGGAGTCATTCTTAAGTTATCGTCCCCTGCTCTCATCTTCATCTCCGGATGATTTCGAAGCCAAGTCAGAGCCGAAGCTAGACGAGCACAATCCTATTCCCTCGGACTTTATAGCCCAGCAAAGACTAGAAAAAGACATCCGAAAACGGGCCACAGCTATCAAAACGGAGCTCATCTCATTAGCTTCAAGAAAACTACCCCCAAGAATGGGCTACAAGTATACCAATATTGTTTTACTATGTCTCAGATGTCTAGATCAGGGGACTCCCAGGGGGAGTCGGACTTCCAGCTCCGATACTGCGAGTGATGCCGAGAGCTTATCAGCGGGCGCAGGTTTTGAAGAGGTAGATATGTTGGATGAAGATGGAATTGTTGTAGGGGTAAAGTATATTGAAGCGATCTTGTTGAGGATTCAGGAAATAAGCGTTTAAGTTGCAGAAGAAATGCTCAGAGTAATTGCACGTTCGAGAGATGAAGTTGACGACGTAACTGCCTTGCAATAACTTCACTCTTTCGAAGGATGGGTTATTGTTCCTTCCGTTTGTGGGGCGTTTCAGGTCATCCAATAGTGGATACTGAACCTTGATGCCGGCTTTGGGTTTCAACTATGATTTCACATTCATCAAATTTCATTTCATTTCCGAAATTAAAGTGGCATTGTTCAAACGAATCGTATATCATGACTTTTGAAAATATCTATCTTTGGCAGCACCACAATAGGGATATCGGCCCATAAAAGACACCGTGGAAAAGCATTCAGCCAGCCAGCCTCGAAACTATATGGATGATAGACTCCCAGCTAGCCTCAAAACTAAGTGGATAGTAGACTCGTGTTTGATATTGTAGGCCGACAGAGTGACATCATCATCAAGTTGCTTTCCTGCAAATATCATTCGTTGTTGATTGGCTGGTATGCCTTCCTTCCCCGTCACTTGGCGTTTTATATCAAGGATGGTATCTTCTGGAGTGGTCTCGATCTCGAGTGTCTTTCCAGTCAGAGTCTTAATAGTGACTTTCATGGGTGCGCCTTCTGGAGGAGGTCCTCCTCTCAGTCTCAACACCAGATGCAACGTACTGTCGTCCTTTATACCGTAAGAGCCTAGAGAATGATCGTCTTCCAATTGCTTTCCGGCAAATATAAGGCGTTGCTGATCAGGTGGGATCCCCTCCTTGTCTTGGATCTGAAGTTTCATCTCATACACCGTTTTCTGCGCAGGAATTTCCAGAGTGATCGTTTTTCCGGTCAAGGTTTTTACGAAGACCTGCATCGACGAAAGTACCAGTTCAATAACATCATCTGGTCCAATTTCGTAAAGCGACAAAGGATTAGCATCTTCGAGGACCTTTCCTTGGAACATGAGGCGTTGTTTATTGGCAGGGTAACCTTCTATGCGCTCGATCTCACGCTTCAGGGTTTTAATCCTATCCCCAAGCTGAAAAGTCATTGCAGGTATGCTGAAGAGACTTCCTTTAGGAGTTTTGACTTGAATCGCATGTTTTACTCGTGTATGTACAGTATCGATCAGCTCCTGGGGAAGAGGCCTAGGTGTAATGGCCGGAGGTGTATTGACCGGAGTTCTAGGGGCACTGTGGGGTTCATCACGCTGCGTCATGGTCAGTTGAACATCTCAGTCGAAAGGACTCGTTCCGAGTCGGCTGCTTACCTTGAAGACCCTGGAGAGAAAACTTGGCTTTTTTCGCTTTGGTGGTGGATCTTGAACTGAAGGTGGAGGTAGGCCGAAAGCTGATGCCAATGAGGGAGTTGGAGTTTTCGGGTTATCCGCTGGTTGTTTGGATATTGAGCCTTCCGAATCCGTCTTGATGCTTGCATTCAGCTCATTGAGCTTCTTTCGCGCAGCTTCAAGCTCTTCGGTATCATCTTGCCCATCGTACTCCGCTGCCTTACTATAAGCATCAATGCTTGCTTGGACATCGGCTAGAGAACCCATTGACAGCTTCGCACGTCCCAATCGGTTCCAAGCGCTTACGTTTCTGGGGTCTGCGGCAATGACCGCCTCAGCATCCTCACAGGCGGCTTTGAAGTTTCCCATGGAGTTATGGGCACCTGCACGAAGGGATAAACAATGATATCTTTCATCATCAAATGAGAGCTTGGAGGCTTGCGTGTAAAACTGTACCGCTTTTTTATATTGCTGGTCCACCATGGCCTCATTGCCCATAGCTTTAAGCCTCTTGGCTTCCTTTTCCTGGGCTTCATGTGGTTTCAATGTGACACTGTGTTGGCTTGGGGTCGAATCAGATGTTTGCTGAAGATCGCTGCGGTGTTGACCCAAAGATGAACTCATTGTGAGATTGGCAATGTCTGGAGACGCACGTCGAGGATCGGTGGAAATGGTTTGAGGCTGTTCTGTAGTTCCGGAAATGTCCGAAACTGCCATGGATTCAGCCGACTGAGGGACAGGTTTCCTAGTTGGGAATTGCGAGGGCTCCGACGCAGGGCCTCTGTATGATTGCCGTCGGGAAGTAATCGCTGTGGGCATGGAGTACTGCGAGTATAGGCCTTTATGGGTTTCAGTATTGTAATTGCCCTGGCTAGCAGACAAGTTCATGGAATCAAGCAGAGGCATAGACTGTAGGCTGATGACAGGTCGTGACTCTATTGCCCACGTCAGTTAGAACTCAAATACGGGACTACTCAAATGAACGAGTTATATGAAAAACATACTTTGCGATAACCAAGTGGATGCAAGGGCAACGCTGGCGGCCGGACGATCTCTTGGATTCGGCTGCAAGAATTCTCTGACACACTTGCCAGCTTCTTCCATCGAAGCCGGTATACTGAGGGGAATCTTTGACGGATCGCGACAAAAGTTTCGCAAAGTGAGGAGGCTAGGGAATGGAACCGCTCCAACAATGATTCTGTATACAATACAACCGAGTGCCCAGAGGTCAATCGCATGAGTATATTCAGAGGTCTCTGAGTCCAGGTCTGGCACATAGTGATATAGCTCTGGTGCCATGTATTGCTGGGTGCCGGCTTGAGTACGAAAGGCCGTTTGATCAGTTCGCTGTTTGCTCAGACCGAAGTCTCCGAGCTTTACCCACCATTGGGGCTGCTTCTGGACAACAAACACATTCTGAGGCTTCAAATCGCGATGGGCGAACCCTTCTGCGTGCATGATCTTAAGACCTTCAAGAATTTGCCGGGTGATTTCTTGTAATTCTTCCTCGGATAGAGCGGTTCCTAGGTGCTCTGGAGACGCTTCGATTTCTTGTAAGTTTTGCTCCAGGTCTCCCAGAGCCATGTATTCCATGGCCAAGAACATAGCATCATCGTTTCGGAACCACCCGAAAAAGTCGACGAAGACAGCTGCTTCCTTGTACTAGCTTCGCCGTTAGTTTGAGATAAATACGAGGGCAACTAGAGTAGAGACCCTGGGTTTCCGAAATTCCATCATGGCGATCAACTCCCTCTGACAATCTGCCTCGGACATAGTCACGCCTCGTGTCGGGATGATTTTCAGTGCTCGTTTAGAATTCTTATCGGATTCTAGAGACTGCAGGTGGACCTCTCCGAAGCCCCCGCGTCCGAGCAGACGCTCTGTTCTCCATACCTTCGTGATGGGAACTCGTCGCCAGCCTCGCGAGACATCGGAAATTTCATGGCTCTCGATAATGCAATCTGGGCGAACGATTGCTTCCAATCGGCAATGATCCGAGTCGGAGACATGCGACATTATTGGCGATCAGATATCATTGTTGAGTTCAAGTTCAATGGGTGAAGTAAAGCTGAGGCTGAGTTCTGGAGTTGAAGAGGGGAATTATTCAGCTTGCAGGGTCTCAATATTGAAGCTTGCCCCTTTTGAGACAGCTGCAGATGGCGTCTATTTTTGGAGCATTGGTCAGCAGATCTTGGAGTTGCTTGAACTCACCATATTTTTGAATCTTCTTTTGAAATTCTTTATTTCGGTGTTGTTGGAATCACTGCGAATCTCCTCTCTTCTCATGAAACACTCGAGATCATCCTGGGAAGTAGAATTCCGTATACTATCGAGAGATTACCACTACTCACTCGAGGTGCTGATATCAATGCCCAAGTCACGACTGCCAAATTGCTCCCGAACTTCGTTGGTGGTTCGAAAATGTTCTTCATGCCTGGAGGACCACTTATTTGGGCCATGGCCATGGGAAATGATGCCTGTGTTGATGCCCTGCTCAAAAAAGGAGCAGATATTCATTTCCATGGCCCAAATAGCCTCTCTCCTCTACTCATTGCTTGCCGGCCGCGATTCTCGAGGTATCTCCCATGACTTTCGAAGGAGGCAAGCTTCAGGCCGACCTTCGGTGATGCCTATACAATTATGTGTAATTGGAGTCATTGGAGTAAAATGGGTAGGGTGCTTCACTCATGTGAGGCCGAGGAGCAAGAAGAAGCTCTGGAGCTTATTCTCTCCTACGCGGGAGTCTTCGAAAGTATTCAGGATATTTACAACTATTACCACCATTTGGTCTCTGAGGCAGTTTCCGACAGTAGAAAACAGGTATTAGATATCATTCTCAAGGGGCTTTCCAAAAGCACAGAATATTTACGCATTCGAGGACCGGATCATGATTCCTATGTCAGGTCACCTTTCTCCCACGCTGTCGCTACTCTGTTGATGGATCATAGTGCGGATTTGAACGCTGAGGATAACTTTAGATGCACCCCTCTAGATGTTCTCTTCCATCATAACCCACCATTCCTGTACGAAGAGAAAGAGGCGAAGAAGATGATGATTGCTACATTTAACAAGGGCAGAAACGACATCTACAAAGCGTTAAAAGAAAGAGGCGGGGAGCATAGAACGCGGGTTGTGGACATGGAGAGGATAGAAAATGATCTTCCAAGACCAGAATCTTAAGTCAATAATTGCGTTGCGTTTAGATATTGTTCAGAGATATGCATCCGCCAACTAATCACACAGCCATTAGACGTTACACTTCGCGAGCTGGTACACAACATCGAAGAGAAAAGATCTCTTGATATCTAACACATCAATTCCCGGCTCAAACTCGAGCTCCATCCCAGAATTCTCGGCAAACGGTCCGTTGAGGTAGGTTTCAACCACTTGGTAGATTTCCCCGCAACGATAGCCTAGATACTTGGTATTCTCAAGAAGAAACGCCTTCCACGCTTGAGGATTCGAGAGATGGCTCCCCCCAGCCTTTTCATTCGCTATCTCCGCCAATCTCCAGTTGCCAATCTCTAGCAATACCACACCTAGGGCAAATATATCAAATTCCTTACGGAATCTCGGCCTTGAAGTTCTGGTTTCAGATGTCCACAAAGCAGGATGGAGGTATACATTCTCACTTTTGTCAGAAGGCTGCGAAAGAGACTTGGCAGAGGGATGATCTGGACGAGAGAAATCGAATCCGACGAGATAAGGTTGGGTCAAGCGGAGGGCAGCTGCATTTGAAGCATCTGGCGGCTTATCCAGGAAAAGAATGTTAGAGGGCCGGATAGCTTTGTGCAACCAGTTTGAGGCATGTACCTGCAAAAGAACGTTGCAAAGCGTCACTGCAATGCGAAATCGATCCCCTAGTAGCGGTGGCGCGTGTGAGGTGAGATTTATATATTCATACAGTGAGCAAGGACGTATCGGTTGTGAGCCAGGGCCTGATACCTGGGGGGAAAGAGTAGGTTCTTGGCGTTGGGGCCTTGGAATTTCTAGCAGGAGCCCATATTTTTCGCTGAATGGGTGTTGATCTTTGAAGAAGCCAATGCATCGTAACAAACCTAGCTCCGCGGACTTGGTAGAACTGAGTAAGACCGCCAACGCCTTGATTCTGGAACGAACGGCTTTCTTGTGATCCTCCATGAGCTCCCGGTCAACGAACCTCGACTCAATGATAACATTTCTCGTAATCCCATCCTGGCCTTATATTGAGGCAATAGCTCTGGTACCAGTAACCCTCTCGTCCGTCTCTCCGAACACCTTCTTCTCTTTCACGCATCCAGAAGACCAGCGTAGGTTCTCTCCAAAATCTGGGTCCTCTCTCTTCTGGGCAACCAAAGAAAGACGTCTGAGATCAGCACACGCAGTCAATAACTCTGTTGTCTTACCATCCCGCGCCCTGTTTTCCACCTCTGCCAGAGTACCCGAGTCAATGATATCTGGCAGAACAAGAGAAGGGAGCCCTTTGGCGAGAGCAAGCCATTTATTGACTGGCAACGTAATCCACAGATTTTCGTTGATAAGACGCAAATGCTCGACGAGTTTGTTCAGCTTGGCACTGTCTCCCAAAGCCCACTTGATCTTCCGAAGTCTCGATGTCCACATTTTTACAAACATTTCTGTTTCCTGTCGTGTGACTTGGGCTGCATGTAGCGCAGGGCTGCTTTGAACGTCGATGCCTTCCAGGTTAAGCTCATTAAGATTAAGTTCAAGATTCGAATCTACCGCCACCAGATCTCGATCCCCACTAGTCCCCACGATTCTGCTATCGTATCGAATCATAATGACTCTAATCTCTTCTAGCAATGTCTTTATGGCTTCCAGCATGGTCACGACATCCTTCTGCGTCTGCTGTGTCTCGGCTCGTAATAGGCGGCACTGCTGCGACGGCGAGATGCCGAGGTATTGGCCCCAAAGTCGCAGCTTTTGGCGTTCGATTGAAAGGTGCACACTGATCCGGTAGTAATATTTTCCAAGGTCGCGGGCGGAGCGTACAGAAACATCGTAGGCGCTGTTGCAAGTTTGGAAAAGGGAGATAAGGCCCACGAGTCCGAGACCGCCAATAACAGGATCAGCCATTGTTAATGTATAGACCGTTGTTAGATTGACAGCGGGACTAGGTTAATCTGATGTGCTGAATTTCTGCTGCTGGACGGCTTTTGCGGGGCTCTGGTTCTATTTACTTCTGAAAGGTGTGCAATGGCGTTCACAGCCTAGTGGCTGTGTACAACACAATCCAAATTTCATAGCCACCACCATCGCGGCCATCTGTAAAAAGCAATTAGACAAGGCTTCCATGAACAGAAACTAAGCTGGCATATCCTGGGCAATCTAGGGATATTTCATGCTCCAAGGGAAGGAAATATTTGCAAAAAATGTTAAGATACGTCCAAAATCTAAGTTAGACTGCCAAGAATTTATCCGACCGCCCCCCAACCTCTCGAGGGACAATTCCTAGCTTGTTGTCAGAATCTCTGGTATTCATACGACTACAAACAGTGCCACGCCTTGGGCTACCGTATTAGAAATGGAATCAAAAGGTCTGTAGAGACGTGCCGTGTGTTTCCATGAATTAACAATCTCCTTACCACCATTAGGCTCCGACAGCGGCGATGGAGAGCGCCCAACAATTCCAACTCACCACACCGCAGTCGACGAGGAAAGTGGTTCCCCGGCCGAACGGGCCCGGGCATCAGCGTTTTCTTCTTACAGTGACAATGCTGAGTCGCAGCTCTTCTCCTCCTTCGTTTCTGGTCTCCAAATTTTCCAGTTCAGATGATATCCCTGACATAGACTTGATTGTCCTTAAGCGCACTATACCGACAACAGCAAGGCAGAGCGAATACAGGGTCCAGAAGCGGGTCAAATCATTGATGATAGAGCTTCGTGTTCTAAGCCACGATCCTATTCGGAAACACGAGAATATCATCAAATTCCTTGGTATTGCATGGGAGATGGACCCCGATCCTTCTTAGGGATTGATACCCCGGGTAATCATAAGGTTCTACTTTACACTTTGCATCCCTTAAATAAGCTTACTTTACTAACCTCTTGATAACAATAAAAGGAAGGATCTCAGAACCTTTCTTCTCTTTAACTACTATAACTTGTTTTCTACGTGAACTGAGTCGCCTACTACAGCTCCCCTTACATCGGCTCTCGGTGCCTATAAAAGTGCTTCGATGTTATATCCCGATCTGATATTGTGGCAAATAGCCTGTTGGCGGGTATATAATTCATCATATCATCCATATTAAAATCTCGGTGGCAGACTCTCCACTATCACCAATAATTCTATATTTTGGTCTCTTATCATTCTCCGCGTTCCTATTTATGCTTCGTCCTACTCGCAGCCAAATTCTCGGAAGCAATTGTTTTAAAAGCTCACAAAATGGTTGTCGGTATGGAGAATACACTTACTTCTCATTATAGCTGCGGCGCACCTCACCTTGCAAACTCCTCTGAACTTTGTCGAGAACAGACCAGAAATCTCAATACATCCGAGTATTGTCTCGCCAGTATCAATTCTCGACAGCAAGACGATTAATTCAGCCAACAATCACGAGCTAGAAAATTCAGAGCTCGCGACTACAACAAACACAAACAGCCAGCTTCCTGACCCAGTCTTGAAAACACGAACTCCAACCCTTTACATCAAGACCAACGCCTCAGATTGTAATATTCAAGGTGGTCTCGGCGCCTGGGCACCCGATTCCGCTTTCTTCGTCCAACCAACAGTACTAAACAGCGTACTCGACTGCCAGAGTCTCTGCCAACAAACGTCAAGTTGCGAATCTTATAGTTGGCAGATAACGAACGAGAATGCGGTTAGTTGTAAGATGTACCTCATACGGATTTATCAGAATCCAGGAACTGTGAGCTATGGAGCGACTGGGATGTGGTTTAGTGATAAGAATGTCATGGATGGAACGATGTGGTGTTATTCGAGTACACCGTTTATGGGGAATGGGTTGCCAGGAGGGCCCATTATAATTACTTAAGTTTGATCCTAATATCTCGCAATACCAAGGGTGGTATCTTTGATCTTGTTTGACTCAAGTCAATGTCAATCAATTCGTAGCAAAAGATGGAAAGGCAACGCATTGTATTATTCCTATCGTACTGTCTATGTGCATCTTAATGAATGCGGGAAACCAATGCTCAGAATATGCAATATCGTACAAGTTGTGCCTTTATCCTTCGTTAAGTCATTATCCAACAGATGTATCAACCACCAGAATCGAAAGGTTTTAGTCGCGTCAATTGTCATCATATCTAAGTGCTGTCCCTTGAAGCAGTAGCTGCAACTTGCTCAAGTTCAGAATGTTCCTGTGAAATCTTATAATCATTCTCCATCTGTCCTTCTGCGTTCACTAATAATGATTCTTTACCATCCCCTGCGGCTGGACTGTGTTGAGCGGACGGGTTAGTAGAAGTTCGGTGTAACAACGGCTTGTTCAGCTAGTGTTGTTGTGGCGCCCTTAGGGTCCTTTAACTTGTTGTCACAGTGTCGAGATTTCCCGATTTTTAATTGCGACAGAGACGGTCATTAAATAGTGAAATGCGAAAAATACCAATTGCATAGACGTGAAAGTAAGGCGAAAGCAGTCACAGCGAATATAGGCATCATAACAATTAATTTCATTTGAAGCTAGCGATATACATGAATACATGTTCGCTGATATCATAATTATCTCAAGGCTCAGCAGCAAGGTCCATCAACTGGGTCAGTATATCCATTCCATTAATACATTCTTCCATATGCTTCTTCAGGTCTTTACCAAGGTCTTCGGCAGATTCAAGCATACCAAATGCTTGATGCAACTGCTTCAACATTTCGTCCTGCTTGGTTGCACTCTCCAGAAGCTTAGCTACATTGAGGTGAGCTTGTCTCTCTGCTTCGAACGATTCCTTGAACTCCTTGGAATCAAACAGCGCCTTCTGCTTGTCTGGAAAGTATTCCGGGGGCATATGGTTGATTCCAGGATGGCTCACTCCAGCTGGAAAGTGTGACATGCCTCCCCCTTGAGAGACATACCCAAGCCCGATCCGGGTGATCATAATCTCTGAGTACATCGCATGTGTGGCATGCACAATATGAAGCACAACATATTGCTTCATGCTATATCTCCCGTTGAAATGGGTTCGACTGATTGCCTCAAGGAGATTCATCAAATAATTCGAGCTGCGATGTGTCTCGTGCTCAAGTAAACGATTGAACGGTATAGTTGCATACCCAACTACCAGGAGAGGACGAGACACTGGTTCATCGGGGCTGAAACCCCGAAGTCTTGCTCGAACAATTTTGATCCAATTGAAGCAAACTTCGGCATGGCTTTCGCCATTGGCTAGGTATCTGCGCTGTCCTTCCCTCGATTTCTGGCGGGTCCAGTTGCCACCGTAGGCAGAATCAATCGCACAGGCGTAATCGACAGACTCCTCATCTTTGCTGCCGACTGTCTTGGCGTATCTCTCGGCATGGTCTAGAATGCTTAGCAGAGTTCGAACCGAGGGCGACTTACCTTGTCGATTGACGAAGTACTGGGCGTAGATGGCCGGGCATTTAACATCCTTGGACAGATTCTTCAGTTTCCGAAGCCGCCTTGCAAGCTCGGGATTCTCCACGGCGGCGAGAGGCAAGTCTCCTTCGACAAAATGCTTCAACACAAGGCTCTCCATTCCTGCCATCATGACGACAAGATACGCAAGAAAGTTTTCGTATTTGAACGAGGCGCTTTGCTTCCTCTTGACAACCCAATTGTCGCAGGGCATATTCGGCAAATCCAGTGCCGTCTTCACCAGATCATGGAGACTTCTCCTGTGAGCTGCAATCAGCTTTTGTGAGTAAGGGGCGAACTGCTCGCCACCAGAGGGTAGGTCTTCATTGACCTCCTCACCTGCCACTTCCTCGGCTTCTTGGAACTCACGCTGTGATTCAGCAAATATACCATCGAGGGGATTGATTGAGGCGGCGTCGATTGGGTCTCCAGCGGGTTGGTCCTCCGGAGCGATGTCGTGGAAGAGTCGCGCTCTTGGAAGAGCAGGTCCTCGATCAGCAATCTCCAACTGTGGAGTCTGCTGCTCCAGGCCATCCATATCACCGGATGGCGCCAGGGGTCGCCGCCTCACCCGAGACTCGCGGTACACGCGAGGAGCTGGCCCCTGGTTGTTCCAGGACCCACTAAAACCACCAAGTCGACTCACGGCAGGAGCCGCTTCCTCGGGAGAACTTGCTACCCTAGGGGAATTAGGCTCAAAGGCCTGAAATCTTCGCCGCCGAGATCCTTCTGGCCGAGTCGGCGAAGTTGGATCCAACATGGAGCGAGGAAGCGCAGGGTGCTCAACTCCTCTTGTGCTTCTCGACCGCGACACGCTCTGCACCGAATTTGAGGACATACTTCCAACCGACGAGGCTGCCGTACTACGGCTAAATGCTCCGCCGCCATTCGGTTCAGACAAAATACTTCTATCCGAAGGGGTCACAGGCGAAACAAGTCGCCCATAGCCATGATACTAGCAGATGGTGTCTCAGGGTGGGAACGTGAGGCGCCAGCACGACTTCGCACTGGCTCCATCACCCCGCCCGTTTGCGGCCTTGGAGGCGGCGCCATCTCGACCTCACGGGAGACACTCCTAGTCCGAGCAAGTGGTGCACGGCGATTTTGACGTGAAAGAATTGGATCCGGATCCACCATCTCGACGTCCTCATCTGCCAAGTCAGCAACTCTGCTCTTCTTCTCCTTGGACTTTGGCTTGGAAGGCGTGCTCTCGAAGCCTCTTTTCGGGGTGAAGAAATTGCCCCGTGGATACTTGGCCGTCCATGCTCCACCAAACTCGCGCTCCCACTCCGCAACTTGCTCAGGGTAGGATGCCTCGACTTCACTAGCAGGTCTAGCATGCACGACATTACTACCATGCCAATTCTCCCAATACTGTACATCGTAGTGCGTTTCGCCGCCTACTTTAAACTTGTACTTGTTGTAGATCTTCCAAAGCGTCCAGATCTCTTCCCCGTCCTCGTCGGTGGCAGGCACGCGAGGGCCCGAACAGGAGAACTCCAACAGAAATGGAGTCTTCTCTCCGTACGAATAAACGTACCCGACGGGAGGAGACATTTTACTGTCGGAAAAGGAATAAGAGATTTGTGCGTGGTTTCCCTCGCAATCAAAGCAAGCTTTGATGGGTGTGCTGAAGGCGTCGCAAATCAATGCTGGCCAACTTTGGGCAACAGGGGTCTGAGTGAGCCTTCGCAACACTTGATCAGAGCAGCCTGCGCAGATGAGAGTGAATGGAGATAGAATCGGGGGTTCCAGAGATGGTGAAGAATGCGAACAGAGAAGAAAGAAGGAGAGGAACGAGCATTCCAGAGAAAAGGTGAATTTTGGGAGGTCCGTGCGCTCGGCTTGGGTTCTGGTGCCTTGTTTGTTAGGCATTCGGATTCGCCAGCGATTCCGAATGCCTAACTTCTCAGGTTACACAATCTGGGTCCGTCAGGCGGTGTTGTTTCTATATGTTTATTAAAAAGCTGGCTTGTGGTCTATCTTGTTGCCCTAATTTGCTTGTGATGCAAAGCACTGGTTTCAAGCGGAGTGTGTAGCTTTTATAGTAGCAGAAGTTACAAGGATCACTACTTAAATCGCACTAGGCTATAAGTGTATACTTAGGTAATGTTTCAATTATATATTTCAATTATCTATGTTTCTATGTACAAGAGTTTCTTCAGATCATCAGATAAGTCGGACAGGTTATCGATCAACGTTTCATCAATTATCTCCAGCTGAAGACGGTGCTTCGAGATGCTGATATCCCCATCCTCCCCAATCTGAATCACCGAAGACAATGAAGACGATATTTCTCTGAGGAACGCTCCCTTTGTCTTTCCACAATGCGTAAGAAACACTTGGAACGGTCCCTCTCTCAATTTGTGGATGGACGTCTCGCTCAATCGCAATATGCCCTGGGATGGAAAGAAAAACGGGGCATGCATTGATATACATTGTGCAATCGCCAGCCAGTATTTTCCGTACAGGTATCTCCGCTTCAATTCTGCGTGTTTATCTTCGTAAATCTTGAGCAGACCGGGAGCACTGGTATTGTCTGGTTTCGCAATGCCTGGATACGCCTCTTCCATCAGTTCATCGAAAGCCACCATCTCTGCTCGCTCACGCTTCTTGCTCGGACGTGCAGATTCGATGGCTGCCTTCATGGCCTCTGCAAACTTCGCCAGTTTGATTCTGTTGCGAATTGAGATGTACGATGCATCCAAGTCGTCCTTATCCAGTGCTCGACACAGCATAGCTGACCGTGAAAGGGATGTGTTCTCCGTACTTCTGTTATTCCCACTGGTCCGGAGGAGTTGGATCACCAGTTTCAGTTGTTTGAACGACTCTGTGCCCCCGAATCCTGTAATCAGCTTGGTGATGTTCGTTTCTTCCTCGGGTGTGCAGAATCTTGTGTGACCTTTGACATCGACCTTTTCTTGGCGTATAGCTTTCAGTAGCAATGTGGGTCGAAATGATGGAGGTTTCCCACAAGTCTTCTCCCGACTCAATTCCCAATCCTCCCAGATGTTATCCACCGCCTTTTGCTCTAAAGTCAGCTCTATTTGGACGGGCTTCGTGGGAATTGCCTTCGTATGCAAGGGGTTTGACAGGGCAGAAGTTGGAGGAATGGTAGTTGATGGACGTAGACTTCGCTCTGTACTTGTCAGCTGGGGGATAGACGGGGTGGAGGTTGAACTTCTGGTCGTAGGCAATCGTGTTGCTTTTACCGTGGCAGCAACTGAAGATTGGGCGACTTGGGTAGCTGATCGAGTGCTCTAGAGCAGAGACTTCTAGCTTTGTTGGACCTCCGGCTTAACTGGCCGTTGTAAAGGAGCTTTCGGAGCCGGTGCTTGTGGGATAATACTGCTATTCTTGTTCGCAGCTTTGTTGTCCTTTGCAGGTTGGGCAGCTTTGTGTATGCCGTTGCTTAGGGGAAGTTGTCGTGGTCTTCGGCTCATTACCACATCGGTATGGGATAGCTTGGCGACTTTTGATGGCTGTATCTCTGCTTCCATTAGCTTTGGATCATCAAACAAGTTGGGGATTTGATCTTCCCCGGGTTCTCTGAGCTCGTAGGCATCTACTTCCCTGTAGTTACCGCAACGCTTTGGTGCGCAGATCAACTCCTCTGGTCGCCAATGTTTGTCTCCGTAATTGACTGCTTCGGCGACATTGATTCCAGTATTAAAGCCTTGGTGGTAAGTTTTAGCAAAGGTGAAAACAACTTGGTTGACATCTTGGGCAAAGAGACAGTAGTGGATCTTGTGGCGGTCCAATGCAGCCTTGGAGACATATATCTGCAAGTGACGAACCCAATGATCACAAAGAATGTTCTTCTCCTTGATATTGAGATCACTGGCAATACATGACTCAAACTTCTCCATATGTCCTGGGGCGATTGTAACCAGACCTTCCGCTCACCAGCTACTAAATGGTTCAAAGCCACTAGGTCCGAGTCTTCCTTGTGCAGAAGAAACGAGGTACCGAAGCCAGCGCTGACATACATGTGGGGCGTATGTATTCCACTTAGTTGCCGTTTAGTTGCATCCAAAAGATTGCCGGGTAGAGGAAAGATGGGGCACTCGGGGGGGAGTTGATAGAACTTTCGGTGCTCCGGGCTTTCGACATCCTTGTCCGTGGCATAAATCGGTACATCGACCTTTCCAGTTTTCGCCAGAGCTTCGTATCGTTTGACCGCTGCATCGGCAGTCAAGCCTGAAGGAGGCGTTCTGTCAACATCTACTACCATCCGAAAGATATAGTCCTGTTTTTTCTTGTCAGTAGATCTGTGAAGAGCACCGTCTGCTTGGAGGGTCCCATTCATGTATTCCTGGCTGTTACGATGCTTGTTGACTGACAGAACCCAGCCATTGAGCTCATAATGAGTTTTTACTGGTCGGTTCTGAAGTCCGGGGATATCTGGATGCAGGGTGATCAGAGCCACGCCAACCTTTTCTGTATCCAGGAAATGAAGCTTCTCAATGAGGCTCGGAAAGTCACTCCATTCTTCGACAGTCGGACTATATTGTACCGGTTGTCCCCTGGACAAGTCATCATGAGTCTGGTGGATAGTATAGGCGTCGCGAAAGTTCGCCGCTGAACCTCGAAGCAACTCGTAAATCTCGCCTGTATCTTGGATTTGACCGGAGGCGACCTGGGCCTTGAGCTCATTGAGCTGCCGTTTGAGCTGCTCAATAACCGAGTTCTGAGTTTCGTGCGACATTTTGGGTTGTGGATTTGCGGGTGATTTCTCTCCCATGCCAAAAGTCTCGAAAAACTGTATTTGGCGCTCCTCGAAAGGAATGGTGATGGCAGAGGTCTCAACTGAATGAGATTCCGCCACGGTCACCACCGTTGAATGTTGGGCAGCTTATAGACACGGTGATTATCGAAAAACAAAATGTCTTCCGATGTCTGCCAACTGGGGAAATGCGAAAATATTCTCCCTGCAGAGAAGAGGGCGACGACGCGTCGTCGTTGATAAACAGAGTATCCGTTAGCGCGGCGGACTATGTGGGGCAACACGGGATGGTAGAGCTTACAATTTGGGAAATAAGTGATTATTATTCAATTATATGTTTGAGTTTGGAGGAATTAATAAGTCCTGGGGTTTAGATATGTTTTATTATACTTGTAGTGTCTGAGGACCCCGTCCCCAGCAAAATCTGGGTCACTCCCCTTTCCACCCTATCGCGTATGCGCAATAGGATGAATCAACACAGATTTTGTAACGGGAAGAGTTCAGAGAGCATGAGTATTGAACGGCAGAATAAGGAGTTTTCGTACTACCTTGGGGGTATTGAGATATCAAAGAGAAGAATTTGTATCATGTGCTCTGAGAGTTAAGGCGTGGTTGTCCTGCGTGAATATATTTTGATATACACGGGTCTGGGCCCAAATGCAATGATCATCTCTCAAGCGCAAGCCAACTCCTCAGGATGCAAGGGATTATATCTGCTGCTTGCATCATATATATCTTTGATCACAGGAACCCGATGCGTCCTCTTTGTCGTAGACATTTCACCCTTGGATCAGGACTATCTGATTCATTTCTTTGTCGCCACTTATTTAAAGACGGCAACCAACTGACTGGGACGTGAAATTTGACTTATAAACCCACTCATTCTTCTGAAAATCAATTAACTTCAATTGCCTTTTCGATATATCAAATATGGCTCTTGCTAAGAAACAAACTGGCCGGAAATCGCCTTCGAGAAGCAGGAAGACGACAACCAAAACAGTTTTTGCGAAGTCTACCCAAGGCCCCACAGAACAGGATCCCACTGTTGAAAAGCTTCCTCAAATGATATATCCAAATCTGGGTAGATCGGGTCTCAAGGTCTCAGTTCTTGCTTTGGGAAGATGGTAAGAACCAAATCCATCTCTTTCTTCCGACTCAGTTCCTAATAGTGAAATTTTCAGGATTACTTATGGGGACCACGTAAACGATGATGTGGCATTTGAGTTTATGGAGGCTGCATATGATGCTAGCATCAACTTCTTTGACTGCGCCGAGGGATATGGCATTGGAAAGTCAGAAATTGCTATGGGGAAAGTGATTAAAAAGTTTGGATGAAAACGAACCAATATCGTCATATCAACCAAGATCTATTGGGTTGAAGGATTCGGGGAACTGGATGCCAACAATTACGGACTTTCCCGAAAACACTTGATTGAGGGCACGGCGGCCGCTCTGGATCGTCTTCAACTTGAGTACGTGGACCTCTCTTATTGTCACCGTCCGGATCGTTCCACCCCTATTGAGGAAACTGTTCGAGCAATGAATTATCTTATCAATTCTGGCAAGGCCTTTTATTGGGGCACTTCTGAGTGGAACGCTGAAGAGATTGCGATTGCCCACCAGATTGCTGATCGACTTGGGCTGATTGGCCCTCTCATGGAACAGCCGCATTACAACCTTTTACATCGCAAGACTGTTGAGAAAGATTACATGATGCTGTATAAGCATTACGGTCTTGGACTAACTACATTTAGTCCCCTCCAGACGGGCATATTGACTGGCAGATACAGCAACGAAATTCCGCCTGATAGCCATTACAGTCAACCAGGTGTTACGTATACTCACGCCCTGCTAGATAATAAAGGAGACGAGTGGGTGAAAGGGGTTGCCTAGGCGAAGTCTCTAGTGCCAGTAGCGGATAAGCTAGGTATGGACTTGGCTACACTTGCACTTGCTTGGGTCATATCAAATCCCAACGTCAGCTGTGCTATCACTGGAGCTTCCAAGCCTGAGCAGGTTACTAGATCCATAAAAGCGATTGATCTCGTACCAAGAATTATGCGGGAGGTGCGGGAGGTGCGGCAGGAAATTGATGATATTCTGGGCAATAAACCTGATGATTTGATTATGGAATTTTAAGCCTCTGTATTTAGGTAATATGGAACACATGCGGATGTACATTAGCTTCTTAGATTGATGCCGTTTGACTTATTGAAATCCTCGTTTGCCCATTATATAATATAGCCTCTAAATTGGCATCTCTCACGAGAACAACTTGATGATTTGCCGACTTGTCGACGTATTGCCTTGGTGCACACACTTTGATTTTTTGACTTATTCTTCTGTATCATAATAAGCAAGACTTGACTTCCTTCGCGCTTTCAATAATTGTCTCTTGCAGTGCTCATTGCGGCTAGGTAATTGTACCAACAGTATGGTAGTCTCCACGCATGCGTTCCAGGCCCATGCTCATGGGTTGAATACGCCAATGGTGTCCAGTGATCTAGCGAGTCGTGTGGCTGTGCTCGGGTTCGTTGAAGTTCAACCTCAATCGACGGGGGCATGTTAGGCCAAGATGGTCGAAGTGTTGGACGCAGCTTCAATAGAATCCGCTCTCTCTAAACCATGCCCCTACTCCTCGCGCAAGTCTCCTCTCTGCTAGCGAAAAGCTTGCCACCATTCGCGGATGAGCAGACTGCATCGAGTCAAACAACTAAGAGAATGGTGCCGGACGTCAAAAGTAAAGTATCTACATCACAATGGCTGCTTCTCCATGAGACGTTAAGAGCGCCATCACAGGGAATAACATGGTTGAACAATGACTAGAACTTTGGGGCGCTGGCCGAAGGAAGCAAAAATGGCCAAGAGAAGATCAGAGTACTTCAACGTAGCTGCAGAATCAATGGGTGTCTATACTATTCTTGAAGATACAAGTCACCTAGATCCTTAAGAAGGTCCCAATTGTGCATGGTGTTTCTGGGCAACGATACCTTGCAGTTTAAACTAATGTAAAAGAGGCCCCTCCACTATATGTTGTTGACGTCTGATGCTGCTCTTAAGTCTGCAACTATATACCAACAAGTCTTCATACTTACTTGCTTTCAATCTGCGACGGTGACAAGACGTACGAGAAGGTCTGTCAGGCTCAGCATCTGATTTTGAAGGTTGACGGGACATCATGCTTGCCAATAATCAATAACATTGGGTCCAACGACGACTGTAAGGGTATCCCGCGCTCGCCTGTAAGCAAGGTCTTTGCTTCCGAGATCGACCACGCTCGAAAATGGAGATGAATTAGGGAGGTTGGAACTTTTACAGGAATTTGTAGCCTAAGAGCATTCACGTCTTGTGCTCTCCAAGGCCCCTGCCAAGGCCGCAGCTACTTGTGTAAACATGAAGACAATTGCTTATTTGAACAAACGGGGTTCAAAGCGCTGAAAAGGCAACTATGGGGGCTCACAGATGAAATAAAAGACCGTGCAAATCAGAAGCGGGCTGCGGGACCAAAGATCAGGGATTGATATTTAATTGCAAATTCAAGGAGCAACTATAGACATGGATAGAGATGATTACATCAGAATACAGAAAGTCCAGAAGTTGTAAGGATGGCATGAATTGTTTTAGAATAGAAAGAAGGATTTGACGAATAAGCAAACCCCAGTGATGAAAGAAAAGGGTGCCCGTACTTCCGCAAAGGTCGCAACTGGTTTTGCTGCAGGCATACCCACATCCAGAGGCTCTTCTAGAGAGCAATTGTGTCTCTTAGCCATCCCCTTCCTTGATCAAATGTTCTGTCGACTATATCACAGGTTTTGTCCTCTCTCCGTCAATGGTTGTGTTGTTTCACACTCTTGACCAGAATGCAGCGAATTTATGTAGGGAAGGTTCAGGCTTTCAAGACGCCAGAGACAAAAGATATCGGCAAATATTCCGTGCTCGACCCGCAGAATAATTGAGGATGAAGGTAGAGGAGTGGGAAAGTAAGACATGATGGCTTGAAACTGTAGTGTGGGGCGACGATTGAAGCTGCCTCGAAGGTATCGATCACAAGTTTGGAACAATGTAGCTGTGTTTTCATGACATGAGAACATGGATGGTGGAAGAACTATTTCACAGCTTATTAGAAAAAACCAACAGAATAAGGAGCAGCTTAGAAGTAATGGGTAGGAGCTCTTGGAGCTATTAGCACAATGATGTATCGACTCCAAGAGGCCGCTCTCCATTAACCTTGTTCCCTGAACAGAACCATACCCGGAACCTTCCAATCCCAATGCATGTACTTCCAAAAGCAGACAAAGCTATTATCGAGACAAGGTATCTGGCGAAACTTGATGTTTAGTAAAGGCCCACATTGATCTCGTACTTGTATAGCTCTCGTTCGTCCGCATCGATGCTCCCTCGGATGTGGACGCCTGACGATCAGCTACACCTGGGGCTTCATATTCGCGGTCTGTATCCTTTCCTTCAATTAGTACATGACCAATTATAATCTATTTGGCACTTTATCAGATCTCGTTGATCTTCTTCCGGCCTACTGTGAATTCATGGATTTTCCTACATCCTGAAAACAGCTGTAGCATGTTCTCCTGACTTCCTCGCGTCTTGCGTAGATTACCGAAACCCGCGATGAGGCACACTCGATGATACGTTTTATAGCCGCGGACTTGATACGCGGAGATCTCTAGACCAAAGAGCGCGTAATAGGTCGATGGCTGAGTTCGCAAGTTTCCGCGACATGGTAGATCAAAGCAAAGCTCGGTCAGAGATTATCAAGCCAGAATTGAGGCAGGTCCTGGAATGATACCTTAGGGCTTCCTTGTCCTGTTTCATGGAGAGCAGATAACTGGAGCGCCTTAAAATGGTATAGATTGCTCCATAGAGGGAGGAAAAAAGAGCCCGAATCCCTCGACAAACCCCCGAAGAGGAAGCAATTTGAATGCTTGGACTGGATCGATATGATATGTATAAGAGCGACCAATGGAGAGGAGACAGTGGAAGGGAACCCAAATGCCTCGACATGTCCAGAATTATTGGCTTTGCTGATCAGGCTCCCAACAGTATCCGCTAATATGGCTTGAAAGATTGTCGGTCGAAGATTTTGAATTGGAGGGAAAAGCCGGTTGTAGGAAGGTGCGTCGAAGCCATGATTTAGTAGGAGTGACTGCTCTACCGCGAGGAGATTAGCTTGGATACCGGGCCACGAACTGCATCTCTCACCTGAAGTGATTGTGAACCGAGCACCTTTAGAATCCAGACGACGAAGCCGGTGCCCGAAAAGTGCGTCGAAGAGTTTGGTGGTGCTGGCTTCTTCTGTGAGAGGGACGCCAATAATGCCGGCGACATCTCCTACTGCTGATCAAGACCTTGGTACTCTGATACTCCAAGCATCAACCCCATCGGCATTGTACCCTGCATGGTACTCTCCAGAGCTGGCGAGAAGATATCCCATATGTCCCATCGCGCAGGCCTCTCCACAAGCCATGAGCAGCCACTTGTATCTTGTCCCTGAAATCCAAACGCAACCTGATCATCAGCCTTGTCGAAATTCATTTGCTTCAGTTTCAATCCATCGAAAATTCCAGGGTACCTTCTGCCACTGCCGTATTATTGCCTGTATTTGAATGGGGCGTTTGCTCGAGAATTGCTGGTAGTGAGTGGCGATGTCTTTGTTGGAATCAGATTTAAATTCGCGGAGATAGATAATATGAAGGTTGGCTGATGTTTTTCCGCCCTTTGGTGGCATTCTAGTGATATTGTGATCCCCAGACAGGACTCGAGCTTCTAACATCTTGTCTCTTCGAAGATCGCCGCACATCACCAGCCGAGTAACGATCTCCAGCCAACCTCAAGCGCCCGTCTGCGGATGGAATGCAATCCTCAGTGATGCTGTGGTATCTTAGCAAGGCTTTGCTATCCACAAGAGGACCAAGGACGTGGCAAAGACGGGATTCGCAGGGCGTTTCCAACGAACGACTTTCCCACCCAACTGCTTCGAGGTACCTACTGAGAAGGTTTGACGCGACCGATCCCAGATGTCGGAATACCAATTACGGGACACCCCGAGAGCAGCAAAAGCCAGAGTCCACCGATCCACGTCGGATGAGTATTCAATCGCACAAGACTTCAAATTTCGACTTCGGATCAGCGCTCCCAGCCAGTCGGTATGCAGCAAAGTTACACACCCAACCGGCTCGCGGATTCCGACGACCTTTAACGCATTTCCATTCGCGATGTTAAACGACATAGGTGTGGTCTTGGGCGAATGCTATGGCTTTGAAAGATGCACCAAAGCATGGGTCGAGTAAGCGACGGGAATTGAGCCTTGAAAGGAATTACAATGTCGGTTTGGGATAGTGGGGTGGGTTGGATAAATAACTTTACTGCTTGGCTGGCCCCAATTTCCATGGCCGGCCCCAAGCCATGCTTGGGGCCTCTATAGTAAATTCGGCGGATGGATTCTTTAAACATCATTGACAGAAACTGCCCACCGTTTTCACCAATGTAATTCCATAGAAATCAATGATGGAACTTCATCCAAACAAATATCTCCAAACATTCGCTGTGAAATGTGAAGCTCAATCCCACGCCCAGTGTCTGGACTCCATGTATTATTAATTACTATCCTCTTGAGCTGACGCCATTACTTTCCGCCTTCATGATCCGCCTAAAAACTTGCGGGTATTTGAGACATTAATGACAGAGGCCTGGATGTGGCTATGCAAACTTTCTGAATCACCCCATTTCAAGTGAGACATTGTTATGTGTAGACTCCCGAGCACCATATCTGCAATGACAGCATCACGTTTTGGATTCTCGGAAACTTCATTCCCGTGATTCTTTCTTCTTTGTTAGTTCTTCATTACCTACCTGATGTAAAGGAAGTAGATTTATGTATCACGCAAAAGGAAATGTTATGAAAAAGAAATCGATATGAAATTTGCAATATTCCTAGAGCACAGCTCACAGAAAGCAACGGAAAACAGACCCAATCCAGCTCAATCCGCTGGGCCAGACCACTGCTGGAGCAACTTGTTGGATAACCTGCTGTGGCGGCGGAACTGTTTCTGGTTGTTCTACTATCCACTCAGGCATTGGCCTAGGCGGTTGGGGTTCTCCTTGTGTCGCATCCAGAAAGTCATAGAACGCGTCTTCAATATACTCCCACGGTTTCCCCTGTTCCACCCAATCAATGTCACGCTCTTCGAGGAGGTTGCCTGTTTTGAATACACCAAAACGTCCATGACTCAGATCCTGTGACATCTCCAGATATGTATCGTGCGGATGATCTCGGCTATACGACCAGTTCGGGTGCGAACAGTACGATTGCAGGACCACCGCCAGCTTCGGACCTGGGTTTTCCCGCAGACAGCTTTCTAGATGATCGAACGTGCCTGTCAGATGATCATCACCCCAATCCCCGTCGTAAGGTCGTCGGTAATTTGTACCAAGGTTGAACCGAACAGTAATCTTTTTGCAAGCAGTCAACGCTGAAAGGTTCATTCGGGACCATTCAGGATTTGTCGAATCTCGAGTTTGAGCCTTGACATCGATCCACTGAATTTGACTCATTGCTTCAGGGTACTGTTTGACTAATTTTTGAAGACCTTTCAATGCGGACTGTACGCAAAGCGTATCGATCGAAAAATTGAAGTACACTGCTTTCTGGCCGAGATTGTGGAAGCAGCGGGCGTAATGCTCGAGAAAAACCTGTCGTGCTTCAAAGTTGACTAGCAAGTGAGCGCCTGTGATTTGCGAGCGCTGTGGTCGATGTCCAGCTCCCATCATAATGACACGATGAGGCACAAAGGAGAACTCCCAGACTTTGACTCGCAGCTCTGCTGGAAGCTTAGGGAATAGTGTAAAGGTGTCGAAAGAGTTCGTCTCTGGAATACACATTGGGGCTCGGATAAGTTGATCATTTGCCATTTTGAATGGAAACGGCTTGGTATGATTTGAATTTGATTTGAAGTTGTATATCTGATGAGGGAGTTGTCGAGCTCTGACTTGATATATTAGAGGCAAATGCGACATTAAATATAACAATAGAACAACAGAACAGAGGGACAACAATAGACCATTGAGAATCCTGTAATATAAAAAATGAAAACAATAATGGCTATGGGCCTTGTTGAAAGATCACAAAGAATTCAAACTCCATTTTTCACTCTTTCAGGATGGAACCCAGCCCCCATCAATAGCCCAAACCTTATTGCTCACATAGCCGTTTCCAATCATAACTTCGACGACACTTGCAACTTCTTCTGGCTTCCCAAATCTCCCCACCGGTATCTTAGCGCGCAATTCATCGCCACCTTTTGGCAGCATCGTCGTCTCCTCAATCAGGGCCGGCGCCACCGCATTGAACGTAATTCCATTCTTGGCATACTGTCCAGCAAGGTAATGAAGCATGCCATGCAAAGCACTCTTGCTACTCGCGTAATGGGGTCCAACAACGCCACCTGTCAGTGCCGCCACAGAGGAGTTGTAGATCACTCTGCCAAAGGACTGTTCCAACATACCCGGAACAACGAGCTGGGTCAGGTGGTATGAAGACAAGGTATTGACCCTCCAAGTGTTCTCAAAGACCTCTAGAGAGACTTTGTCGAGCTGGCCGGACGGTCCGGAGGCATTTGACGTTGTTCCTGCGTTGGCAAAGAGGACGTTGATTACCCCGCACTCTTTGACCGTCTCTGAATGAAGACGGGCAACATCTGCCGATGATGAAAGATCCGCTTGAATTGAGAATGTTTTGATCGAGGAGTTGAGGGAGCGAATCTGGTCTTTGATGGTCTGAATCTTGGACGCGTTCGAGTTGAAGTGAAGGGCGATTGCCTTGACTTTGTACGAGCTGGAGGGCTGAGCAAGTCGGATCGCAGTGGCAGCGCCGATGCCTCCGCTTGCTCCAGTAATCAGAATGACAAGAGAATCCATTTGATCGAGAGTTTTACGCATGAGCAGAATGTTGTTGGAGGTTTCAAAGAATCCGGAATGCGATATGGGAATGACGTCGGTAGATTGCCGAGTTTACGTGTTTCTGGAAGCGGCGCGACTTGAGCTCTTTTTCCTTTCAAAATCTCCCAGCACCTGCTAAAAATAATTTCAAGGCTTTTCATATAACATGATGGAAACGGGAAATCGAAATCATCCCCACCATGGAAGATTTGACAGGATTTTCAATATTGCTGAGTCGGCGTATCAGGTATGTTTCGAGCAGTCACCCAGCCTGAAGATCATGTGAGTAGTTTTCCAAATTCATGTCCGTGTCAAAAGAATAGATTTGCTAGGTGTCTGAAGTCTGCAAGAAAGGTTTGAAAGAATTGAAGACCTTGAACTTCGAAAGCGTGAATAGGGGTTGTCGCTTCCACTCTGTGTTCCATTCACCGTTGCCGCTTCCTATTTTGTACGTCCCTTTCCCTTTCTTCCAGAGCCACGACCTAAATGTGAATGAATGATTGTTACTTCCCCATCATCAATCAAAAGCCCATCAGACAGTCTTAATTTACATACTCTTCGCCTGGCGCATGCCTTTCAGACTTATCAACACCTCAAAGAATCATCCCACAACTCTCCGCTACATCCTCCGGGTTCTTCTCGCAGGCAACATCAGTACGCTATCCTCCCGCAATCAGCAAGGCCATCGAAACAAGCAATGCCGAAGAAAGCTAAGCGTAGCGTTAAGCAGACCTATCCTATCTCTTCAACAACCTCTACGATGCCTTCCGCCCAAAACTCCGACACTCCAAACGATCGAACGGCGGACGTAAAGCTCCCAGGCAACAAGCAGATGGATAACATGGTCTTGGGTGACGATCAGTATTTCCAGGGCCGCTTACGGCAAATGCAAGGAACATACGATGTGAAGCATTATCATTGTTCTGATAAAGGCTACTGCTTTCAGATCCAGTTGGTATGGGATCACAATCGGCTCTGGGGAAAATTTCAGTTCGAATACTTCAAGGGTGTTTTCCTCGTGGACCCGGCTCCAGATCAAGACCATTCCTGGGCCAACGATGGGAAGCGCCAACTCAAGGGCAAGCAGGAACCTGACTATTACTGCGAACCCAAATCAGCAACCTGGGAGTACCCATTCGTTTGGCGTGGAACAAGCACTTTGCATCCGGATGTACTGAACTTTCCGTCGAAAGTTGGCAAAATTCGCTTCGGATTCCGTGATATTTCGGGTCATTTCGATGGAATGCTAGGAATGGATCTCCAAGGTGATCGCTGTGAATTCCATGGCAAGCAATCGACCAAGGATGCTCTAGTACCTTTTACCATTCAAGACATGATCGGCGAGTGGGAAGAGCATAGAACATCCAGCCAAGAGGAACTGTGTCGATTGTCTTCCGGGCATGAGGAAGTGAAGGCAGACGAGAACACCGAGCCGGAGGTCAAGCCTTCTTCGTCTGTTACCAAGGCCATGGAATGAATCGAACTTGCATTCTGAGCCCTCCGTGGCCGACACGGTGATTATCTATCAATTAAATTTCATTCGCGCAGCCAGCAAAGCGAAACAGGAAGCCCTAGGAGTAGAATCGTCGAAGTGCCTGTCGGGGTATGGGCAAATATCCGGTTGTTTTTGGTGAAATTGGTGCTTCTCAAGAATGGAGAACTCCCGGATTCGTCTCGTTTTCTAGGCTTGAAATTTCCAAATCTCGTCCGTTTACTGTTCTGGGGCTTCGCGGTCGAAATCGGAATCAGAAGGAATCATCGATGATCACCAGGCTACTTTGTACCTCTAGCGTTAGGAATGTACCGCAATTCAGAACACAAACCAAATCAATGTTCCTGATACCTTTATCACACCTTAATATCGCGACTTCTCTTCAAAGGGAGAGATAAATGTGAGTTGTGGCGTGGTGGGGGACACTGTCCGGAGACGTTCTGGAGTTTTTCCGCAGGTATTCTTTCACATTTTGCGATTTCGTGTGGTGTCTAGAAATAAATCATTCATGTAATCTGGAGCATTCTGAATACAACTCTGGGCTGATGAGAAGACGCGGGGTAATCTGTAAGTTCCCGTTGTTGGAAGCTGAAGTGGATCCTGATTGAGTCAGAATCTTATGTGGTTAGCGTGCAAGTGCACGCACGCGCCGGCTATGGCGGATTGTGGCAGATCAAGAGGCACTCAAGCTAATATTGTACAAAGATCACGCTTCTGCCAAATTCGGGCAATCTATATCACTCTGAAACTGCTTTGGTAAGCTACTCTGAAACGGGAATACTACCTTTGTCTTCAAGTTGATTGCTTTATTCTGAGTTGCATATTTGGGTTCCGTGTCAAAGCCGCCTGAGCCCTCTTTGTTAACCATCTGCGCATGTTTCGACGTGAGTAGAACCAGGCTACCTCTGATGATCCGATATAATTATAATAGACAACACTGAATTCCATTTTCTGTGACTACAACAGCCTTCCATTGCATCCTTTCCCATCGAAATCCTTAACCCTTTCCAAACATTGAACTACCCAGACATCGATCTTTTCGGCTTGAATCCAAGCAACGAACCTTCATGGCACGCAAATATCATAACTGGGAGCCTCTAATTTGCTGGCACTGCGAAAAATCTCATTCACCTACTCGAGACTTCTGTACTACATGCAATGGATGGACCCTTCCAACACTTACCGCCACAGGAAATACAATCGAGTGGGAGACTTTTGTACTCAAGGACAGTGATTCAGAAGAAGTAAGAGAAGTACTGATGAAAGATGCGGCAACCGCCATTAGCGATGATAAGTTCGTCGCAGTTCTTGGACTCCAATTTGTGAACACCAGCTCGGGCCGGACTTCATCTAAGACGGCAGTCTTTGTGCATAGACCTGGGGGAGAGAAGAGGCTGTCAACTTCGAAATCACAGGATCACTCGAGCTCTAGGCGCTGGGTCGGTATGGATAAGTCGTTTTGGAATTCATTCAAGGAGATGGTGGGAATTAAAGGAAATACATACTCATGTAGGGATTTGAAAGAGTCCTTGTATATGCAGCACAAGCACTGACCTAATAAATAGTGCCGGACGCTTTCCCATCACCAGGAGGGCTTTGCTGTTGTGATTGTCACGTTGAAGAAGATTTGTAGTCATATGGAAGAATGAAGGAGAGACATTGATGTATTGAATGTTATGAGCTTAGTTTATCCTGTTATCAGAACCAAGGCGGCACTTATTCTTCTTAGAAATATATAAAACTAGTAGGAACTCAAGGAAACGAACAGATTTAACGCCAGGTTTGTCTTTAATCATGCTTGCTCATTTCCATAAACCACCGCATGAACTGCCTTTCACGTTTGTTGAACTTCTTATAATTTTCGTCTTCCGAGTCTGCTTCTTCATCTTCCGAGTCTGAGGAATCAATATCGAACACATCCATATGCTCCTGTTCAAACCCTAGGCAACTGTCCCGATACTCTTGGGCATATGGTGCGCAGGCACAGAATGGCTGTCGATACCAACGGTTTGCGTGGCCCAGTCCATGCTTACTCCAGCCATGATATCCTCCTTCAAACCAACAGTCCTTAACAGCCATTATGGGCTTCTCGATATCGTTCAGATCTTTTTTTCTGTATCCTGGGTGGAAAATATCTGTATCGTCGCCCAAAATTGGCCAAGCATTAGAGGGCAGCCCGGAACGATATCTTTCTACCCACCAAGGGAAAAACCCAGCTAGTTCCCAATCAATTATCGCCGATATTTTAAATTTTTTCTCTGGGTTGTCGTCCGAAACGAAAATATTCTCGTCGTGGAGGTCCCCGTGGGTTAAGACGTATGGTCCACCCCTGGGGAAATCTGCCTTGAGTTGAGCTATCTTTTTATCAACTTCAACTACCCAAGAGTTCATGGTAGTGGGGCTCGCATTCCATCCCCTTTTCCGTTTCCAAATGGGCCATAGCATGCCTTTTCGCATCGCTGGAGTTAAGTTTTCCAGCCACTCTTCTTCATTATGTCCTGTTTTAACACAACCGAATCCAGTACAATTACCGATGTAGACATCTCGAAGCGCTGAGCCATCAACCCTCTGCATTTGGGGACGGGTGATCTGGCGCCACTGCTTGATATGCTCTCTTAGGTCTTCTAATACATCAGACATTTGTTCCCGTGTAAGAGTGGGCGCAATTTCTTTCAGAGTGGTTCCCTTTGCCCGGGCCATTATCGTAAAATGAAACTTGTCATTAGGCCCTCCAAATTTATGCATTTCCACAAGTGGTATACTTGGCTTTTCTTTCCTAAGAAATTGTTGTGCTGTATAATCCGTTTTCCATACGTCTGTAGGGTTGTTATTTTCATCCCGGAGCATCCAGGGGCCGTTCGGGCCAAGATCCCAAATAGCAGAATTATCGCGGATATATGCGACTTTTAAACGTGAAGTGTATCCGCTTGTATCAAGCTCATGCTCCGAGGTCCAGCCACAGTTATGACACAGTAACTTGGGGTCCCTTCTTCCACCCCAGAGCTCTTGTTGTGAAATTTTAGGATAAGGTTCACGTTGACTAACCCGGATGTCATGAACCTTGTGATAAAGGTCGGCACTTTCTACCCCAGGATGGTCTATAGTACATTTAATCAGTGCTGAAATAATCTAGTGTAAGTGCTATACGTACAAGTATTATCAAATTCTATCTTGTCTCGAATAACCCTTCTAGGGAATTTGTCCTTCAATGCTTCTGGCTTGGGCTCGGGAATAGGATCAGAATCAGTGCGGCGGCAACGGATACATAGATGGTCTGACATGCTGAATTGTGCTGTGTGTGTTAGAAAATATCCAATGCAACAGAGCCCTCTATATATGTCCAAATTGTCATCAAAGGAACAAAGATATGTATTATTGCACGAACGCGTTTAGTAATAAAGCCGACTCCGGATGCAGCCACTATTTGTCAAAAGAAAAATATTATTATACGAATACGTTAAATAATAAAGCCGGCTCTGCAAACAGTTATTATTCATCAAAGAAAGCATTATTATATGAATATATTAAGTAATAAAGCCGGCTCCGCAAGCAGCCACTATTCATCAAAGAAAAAATATTATTGCACGAATGCGATAAGGAATAAAAGCGAACCCGCAAACAACTAGGCTGGGCGGTGATCTGGGAACGACAAATGGGGTTAGCGTTGTGGTTGATAGACAAACTCAAGCTGTGAGCGCCTTGACAACAGGGGATGGATTGGGGGTTGCAATCGCCAGTATGGGAGGCTTTGCAACGACATCTAGTGGCAACAGCGCTGCTGAGACGACTTCGTCTAGCGCCGTTGAGTCTACAGGTGGCGGCTCAGCGTCACCAGATAGAAACTCTTGGTTGATGGGAGTAATTGTTGGAGCAAGTTTTATTGCACTATGTGCACTTTGCTCGTGCTCTGATAATTGGAAGAACCGAAAACTACAATTCAAAATTGGCTACCTTTAATGAAATGCGAATTTCAGAGGGCAACCTCAACCTGAAAATGAAAAACACGAATATAAAAAGCTGCACGCTATACTTAATATTGACAACGAATAGTAAAAATTCCCGCTCCGTGGCTCTAGAATCGCAAATCAACTGGGTTATTGAAAGTCGTCAAATCGTTAAGTGCAGGTGGGGCCAACTTATGACTCGCGTATCAACGCGGGGTCATGCAATTTCATGTCAAACTATCAGTTAAAACGCGACTGCTGGTTCCTAGCCCGGAGCTACGCAGTAGACTGAGTGCGAGAGAAAAGTGGTGACCACAAAAAAAAATCAGGTTCGAAATGAGGCTGAAGAAAGCCAAGATGCCAAGAGAACACGCCTCGGCAAGATCTTGAAAACCCCGCACCCGCATTTGCTGTCGAACATGCCACTAATACCAATTACTTCGTTTCGTTGCAAGTGATTCCCCATAAATAACTCTAGTAACCCCGGTCACAGTTCAAAATTTCGACTTTCCAGCCTCCATCCGAGATGTTTCACTTCAAGCACTTAGCAATACTATCCCTCGTGCTCTCCAGTGCCATGGCCCAAAGCCACTCGTCGATTGCCACTTCCCTGATCTTCGGTCCTTGGGACGTTAGACTTTCAGTCATCAGCGCCGATGCAACAGCAACAACTTACCTATATGGCAATTCCGATCCCTCTCGAAACAATTCAAACACCGCAGCATGCAACGCCGAAGCCTACGACAGGGCCACAATCGTCAATGGTCCGTCTACTGCAGGCATTACATACATATACACGGAGTGTGGCAGATATAAAGCGGAATCATATCATGTCGACTGCCCATTGACGGAGCCTAACACTGCTACATGTACATACGTGAATGCATACGAAAACGAAACAATGACAGGCACAATGACGCAGAACTCGTCAGAAATACAACCGCAGGAGTGTACTATTACCGCAGGGATTGAGAAGTTGACTGCATGGAAGACTGCAGCGGCAACCACCACATCAAGTTGGAGAAATTCGCCTGCTTGTAAAATATGGGTACTGATAGCATATAGTGTTAAGCACGGATCGATCAAGTTCGGCAGAGCCTACTCCGGGCCCTCAAACAACTGGCCTGCAACCAACAGCAAGTACTACTCCAAGCACGACAGCAAGCTCTGCAGCCGCCACATATAATCAGGCTACAATTGGTATAATGCTTCTGGGGTTCGCGGGAGCGCTCTTGACGAGCTTGTGATTACAGGAAAAGAATTCAAGCAGCTGAAATGGGCTACAGGAAGTCGAAAGTGCCTGGCGCATTCTGGTAATTTGGGGCCGTGCTGCAAGCTTGGAGGTATTTGCAACCCCAGCCGGAACCTGAGGAAACTGTCCGATATCTTGCCTCATGACGAGGTACACTTGGATACCTACACCACCAGAGACCAGAATACACCCAGCAAATAGCGGATTAAGCGTGTTGAGAATGCTTCAGTTCATGTAAAGGAAATTTAACTTGGTCGGGAATCGAGGGGTGCATGTAGAATTTAATGACAAGGAGAGAAATAGAATTTAATGACAGGGGAATAGAAACACAAGACCAAGGAAAAAGCAATTACAGTATTCGCCAGCAAGACTTCGCAGCGTAGTGAACAGTACAACTTTCAATCGGACCCACTTGAGCCGAATCCAAGGACACAGAGTCCTCTCGAGAAGAGAGTTCGGAAAGGCAACACACCACTGTTCGGCTCTATTCCACGCCCAATGAACAGCATCCAGTCTGCCTCCTCGATGCCTGAAGCGCCGTTCAGCATATCAACTTCCCGAGGAGCCCAGCCGTAGTTGAGCTCTATGACAAGAGTACAAGGCTCCACGGCGGCCGGTAATATGCGTGGAAAGATTGTCGTCACAAACTCCCTGACTGTATGTACGTCGCATATTCCAATCTGTGGCCGACCCTACGCGCGCAACATTCAAGGCATTTGCCACCAGCAGCTTCTCCAGATCGCTTCAAGGTTTTATGTACGTTCGCGTGTGTAAGGATGGAGAATTGCGGGACTGAGCTGGCGGAAGCGTTTTCGAGGCGGGTAGAATTATCGGAGTTCAGGATCGCGAGGGAATGGTGCGCTAGATGATACTCGGAGGAAACTCGAGAGCGAAGCGCAGCCTGGAAGGCAGCATGGTCATATTCGGCGTGTTCGTGGGAGGAAGTGCGCGGAATTGCGCTGTGGGGATTGGCATGCAGAGGAAATGTTTGACGCGGTTGTCGATGTGCAAGAACCTGGAAGTTGACGCGAAAATGTGGGGTGGATGAACCCGGCTGGTCATGTGAAACGACATGATTTTCGGTCGAAGTAAATTCTTTCTTTTGGGATATTTGGTGTTCAATATTAATTGGATTATATGCTCAGTCTTATTTATGTCTTTAGGATAATCTTGGTTGGGTGGCGGTTACGCAGTGAGAAAGAAGGCCGCCAGGAAGGTGATGGAAAGGGCCACTGATATTCTCGAGTGGTCATATTCTATTATACACAAGAAGTCTAGTATCTTACATTCCAATTCTCCAAGTTCTTCCTTTTCTTCCATATCTTGAGACTTCGTGCCTCAAGCATGGAATTCAGTCAGAATCCCCCTCCTAAATTTGCTCGCCACTCTGCTTGGAAGTGCTACCGCAGCACCTTTACCGTTCGCCGCAGCAGTCTTTACAGTAGACTCAGTAGATGCAGTAACAGCAGCTGGCACAACCATATCGACACAAGACTCGTAAGTCTGCGCTGCTCCCGTCCCAAACCAAAACCATTGCAAAGCCTAATACAGTCAGTGGGTCCCCATCGTGGCGAGGAAAACGTCGGAACTTACACAGCTTCCAGCTACGGTACAGGCAGCACCCAGAGTTGTTGGAATGGTGACGTTGAAGTTCGTGTTATTCGCCGGGAGTACAGCAAGTGACTCGTCGGCGTAGCTATCGAAGCTGATCAGAGGGGCCCCTATCGCAGCGTTCGTCTTCATATCGATCACGCTGACGTTCATGGGGCCCTCGTGGGGAATTGGTATACTCGCGAGCATATTGACCACCTGCCCAGGCTGGAAGGTTTGGACATTTGCCGTGTTGTCTGCGAACTTCGCAGTCATTAGCATCGAACTTTAATCAGGTAAAGGCTAGCTTACTTGGAGTCCCTTGCACAGGAAAACATTGCAAGCGGTAGCATCGAAATTAGCAGTCGTAGCAGCAGCTTCTGGCATTCCCTCGACATGAGATGTGTTGTCAGCTTTCACCAATGCTGTCACTGCGGTCCCGCATGCAGCCTCCATTGCTGCACCAGGAGCACGAGTAGGTGGAGATGTGATCAAGCCATGCGAAAAGACAGTTGAAGCCAAGCTGGCAATTACTAAAGAAGTGTACATGGTGAAGAGAGAGTGTTTGGTTTCGTAAATTATGAGTAATCGAAGAAAATGAGTGGCCAGCACAAGAAATGAGTGAGAATGAGCGCAATTTTGCAGTGTGCTAAGATTTGAGCAAGAATGAGAAACTCGACGCGGTCCTTGGGTACTTATGGAGGCTTAAGAAGATGCGATGGCATGCTTGGCAAAGATCAGATTATGCATCAACTTGATCTCATAGTCTGCACCGAATTAACATTGCCAAGAAACAAGACGCTGTGTCGACTTCCATTGACAAATGAAAATTCTCGATTAGAGGAAAATCCCACATATCGAAAGCTTAATTTTTCGCGACGAGACGGCATGGGTTTTGACATGCGGTGCCAAGGTGTGTCAAAAATTGGCGAGCGCCTCCAGGCTTGCTTTCGGAACAAATTGCAAACAGGGACGAAGGAGCGCTCACCGTTCGTTGGAATTGGCTGTACCGGAAAAACTCTGTGAGACTAGAAAGCTGGAGGCGCCTAATCCTTTGATGTATGAGGAAGAAGATCAGAACTGCAGTGGGAGTAATCTGCGGTCACGTGGGTCGCCTCCTGCCCCCTGACGTCGCGAAATCTTCCTGTTTCAAAGAGGATCCCACATAAGGATCGGCAATATCAGCCTCAGGGGACGTCCAAACCTGTATGTAATATCAGCCTAAACTTTCGATCCAGTGCCGACCCCTTGTCCACGGGCAGACGTCACACTCAAGAAGGCTTCGACTTGTAAAAATAAATTGCCAAATGACGAAGCCGAAGTCCAAGCATTGTCGTACAAGCTATAAATATGTGTCCCAGAATTCTACCTGGTGTACCAGACCCAGAAGTTGATATCTTATTCATGCAATTACTTCCCACAACGCCATTGCAAAAGCGACGAATCCTGATAGCATTACGATACCCATTTTGTTGGAGTTGCCGCCTGAGGTGGCCGTTGATTTCGACGTCGTTGGCGGAGAAGTCGTGGAAGCATTACGGGTGACAATGGAACTCAAATTCAGCTCAGCCAGTCCTAGGGAGCGATTTGTGAGAGAGTGGTCGATGTATTTGCCCTGGAAAAATGCTTTCGGAAAATCAGTAAGATACATTGAGGTGGAAGGCAAACATTCACTTACCTTGCCCGACAACCCACAAACCTGGCAACGCTGCAAAGTCAAACCCTGAAATGACAGAGCTACAGTTTTTACCTTGTGCGTCCACGGGCCCCATCGACATCGCGTCTCCTAGAATATTGAAAACTTTGCTATTGCTGATATCCAAACCTGACCCGGCTGCAGCTGAGATGTTACTTGACGATGGAAAGCTGAAGCCGATGGTAGGAGCTTTTCCGCATGGGAAGTAGCCAACCAACGTATCCCCAGACTCGGAAGGCTGTAAGACAGACTGTATGCCAGCCTTATCGAAAAGTGCGGAAACCATAGAAATTGGCCTGTGAATTATTGGTCAGAGCAGAGCAAGCAGAGAGGCGATATCAACCTACCCGATAATGCTACTACTTCCACTATCAAGTTCAACCACCAAGTCCCTATGAACGATACTACCATCAACAGCCAAATCACCGGCGACAAACCACTCCTCGAGTATAGGGACTTTGGTCAGGCTTTTCTCTCCGCCCGGCAATGTATTGCTGATTCCCCCAAGCGTCAATGTTCCAGTCCCGCATGACTCAAGGGCGAGTCCGAATCGACATTCTTCTAGCAGGTTACGCTCGCACATGTTGTGGAAGAACGTCGTAGCGTTCGAGCCGCTGAATCTCTGGCCCCCAAGTCCAATGATGCCATCATGCGGGTAAACGTCGCTGCTATTTGAACTATTTGAGATGACGAGACCGATAGTTTGGGGATCAAGTGTGAGCCCGGTCTGCGAGAGGCGGGGGAATGTGACACTGTCATTGTAGAGAGCTCCAGTAAACTAGAATGGGAAGTCAGCTCAGAAGGCTCCGAGATGTTATGCGGATGCTTACCGTTTGACTGGAACTGCCCGCTGCATTTCCACTTGTTGTCCCATACGTAATTTCGAAGTTTTTTCGCAGGTCGACAGATCCTGTTCCACGCTTGTACTTTCCAGGGTTGAGAACAAGATCAGCAGATCCAGTATCAACAAGCAATTCCACGGGTGGTCCCGACCCGACTGTCACGTTCGTGAACCAAAAGCCCTGGATCAGTGTTAACGTAACATTGAACATGCAGACGGGCTGTTAGGCTAGGTGATTTTAAAAGCTAAGTAAGTCACTCACCCCGTCTAGCATGACACTGCCGGCGCATTTCCCCGCGGCTGTGGCTTGTGTCCCACGCAGCTGGAAACTGAGTACATCATGCTCGCTTCTCATCCCATGTTTAATTCCACGAACAGGTAACAATATTGCCAGCAATGCAAAAATTATTGTTGATTTGGAGAAGGTCGACATGACGTGATAGGAAAGAGGAATTGAAATCCAATATATGCTGAGTGAGTGGTTGAATGAAATTTGAAAGAATTGAGACGTCCGAGGGAGAAAGACAACAGAAGCAGAGAGTATAATACAGATATGGAGACACAAAATCGTAGGCGGAAATCACTCCTTTTTATCTTCTCCCAGAGCTATTGTCACGGCTCCTGGAAAGCCACATGTTCCACATGGCCACGGCTGTGCCTTGAAGCTCGCAGGATCGAAAAGCTTCAATTAGAGCTATACGTGTCAACTCACTTGAAGCTGCTAGAGATTTTAGCTGGAAGTCTGGGGGCTGCAAAGAAAAATGCCTGTTCAGGATGAGAAAATAAGGGTTGGGAGATGCCGAGCCCCAGCCTCAGAGTGAGGTTGCCATAAATAGTGGGGCCTCGTAAATGACTAACCGCTTTTGGCGTCTCAGGCGATGACTAAGACTCCTATTCTTGCAACCGCACGCCTGCTTCGCCCCCTTCATCCCTTCATCAGACTTCGCATTTGGTATATCTGCAAAATATATCAGTTTCAAACCGCTGGAGAGTTTCCCGCCGCTAAGATCTCCATCCTTGATAATCCGCCATAGTAAATCTCACCATTTGAAATCTTTTTCATGGATGATGGATACACCAAGCCGCATGAGGTTTGGGGGCAGTAAAGTCAAGACCGGGTGCATTTCTTGCAAGTGGGTGTATTCTAGGAGCTATGGACTTCGTACAAGCTAATCCATTCTAGAGCTCGGCATGTCAAGTGTGATGAGCGACGTCCCTCTTGCCAACGCTGCATCAAAGCGAAAAGGCAATGTGGGGGTTATCCTGCTCCCAAGCCCGAATCAGACGGCCTTTCGTTCGTAGTCTACGCGCCACATCCATCGTCTGCCCTGAGTCCATTACCCCATCTCACCACTCAAGAAACACGGTGCTATGATTTCTTTCGGCGATGTACAGGACCACAACTTGCAGGTCCCTTTTCAACATACTCCAACACCAGCATTTGGACCACCATCATCTTGCAGGCCGCGCATTCTGAACCAGCAGTCATCTACGCAGTTGTAGCTCTGGGCGCATTGCATGAGACCTTCGGTAATCACCAAGATCCGCATGCGGCTAGCTCTGAGTATGCCGTGCGGCATTATACTCGAGCCATTAGACGAGTGGTCGGGCTTAATTTTGCAAAGTCTGCAGATCATTTCGATATTGTTCTGATGACATGCATCCTTTTTGCAGCATTCGAAGCCCTCAGAGGACATTATAAGCCCGCCCTCACACACATTGCAAGCGGAGCCAAGATTCTCTCAGAGACAGATCCAACGACCGGGAGCTTACGACAGGGTTTCCAGCCCAGAGACATTTTTCTACCAACTTTCATCCGCTTGGAAAATCAGTTAGCTGAGATCGATGAGAAGTCACCAGGTCCTAATATCAAAAGGTTCCCGAATCAGCCCCTTCCATCTCTGCCTGCTTCCTTTCCCTCAATCGACGACGCACTTGTGACTTTCGACTGTTTTATCAATCGCTTATGGCGCTTACTTGGATCCCTTGGAAATGACTCCATCTTGGAGAAGGAATCTTTAGAACTGAATCGACAGTTCGTCCTGCTGCTCACATATTTCTCTCGCTGGAATGCTGCTTTTGATAAGTCAGGCTTCATCCCAGCTGATCCCGGGGTCTTGATTCTCGAAGCAAATAGACAAATGCTTCAGATTCTCCAAAATTTCGTGCCAGGGTGTGATGAAACAGTATGGGACCCTTTTACGGCCGACTTCGATAGATTGCTGGACTGTGTTGAGCAACTGATGCCCAACGTCAATCATTGTGGAACCTCTGACATCGGGCGTTCTTCTGGGCAGTCATCCGGTATACAAGCGAATACAGAACTCCCGACCCGGCCGACATTCACGTTTGCCCTCGGGATCGTCACTCCCTTGTATTTTACCTGCGTACGCTGCCGATACCCCGTTGTTCGTCGTCGAGCTTTGCACATGCTATCGACCTGCAACCGCAAAGAAGCCATCTGGTGAGTGGTAAATTATCTGCCGACCTCCGGCCAGTGCCTCAAAATACATTTCCATCCTATGCGATTCGATTCCTTATATGCTTTGCTCAGAATCCGTTCATCCTCGGTTCCTTTTCCAAGCGTTCTCGAAGAAGCAATTACTGACTTTCTTAACCTAGGGACTCGGCCATAGCGACTCGCATGGCGCAGCGCATTATTGCTATCGAAGAGGCGGGTGCCGTGACTCCACAAGTCACACATGCCTCCCAGATACCTGTTCATGCTCGAGTAACCGAATCAAGTTTGTATCTTGGGCCAGGACGGCGGGGACAAATTATATACCACCGAGCTGGTGATGAGATCAACAAAGACATGACAGGGCAGCAGCCCGAAACCATCGTGTGGTAATCATGGAAAATTTTGGTTTCTGGTGTAGTTATGCAGAAGAAATGATCGGGGTTGGTTTTGAAACTCTCGACTCCAGCTGCACAGTCAAAGTCAAAGTCTTCAATGATCAGCCTTGTTTTGTTGATGGACTACAGGCTGAACGAGGAAGAAGCCACAGAGAAGAGGTAGAACTGCTGACCAGTCCTCAATTTGACTCTTCTCTCCTCTTCTTATAGAAACGGAAAGACGGTATCAATACCATGCCATCCCATTCCTGACCTTGCTGATCGACCAGACCTTTTCAGAGACTGAATCTGTCTCTTTTCTCTAATTATCCTTGACTCCTACCTCTAAGCCCGACATGATGAAACGTTAATTTCGTTGCGACTTCAGCTTGCTGTGTCAGAAGTGGGAGGAGATGAAGTTCTTATTCAAGGCGCGGCATACCTCCCCTTTTTCTTGATCGAGACACTCATTCAAAATCCGGATATCTGATCGCTTGAAATGGCTTATGCGGGGACTTGATCCCACAAGACTGCTCTTTAGTCGTAGGAGAAGGTTGCTTTTGCGACAATTGTCGTCGGGCAGCGTGCAGTGGGGATCCAGCAGTGGATCCCTGTTCGGAAGAGGTATGAGGGGTACTCCCGCTGACCCCGCAGCAAGACGACCCCTGTGACGCCAACGTTCCGACGCCAGGTCAATTCCGCTATCTCGACACAGAGATCACAGGTATTTTGCAATTGGAGACAGTCCAGTTCCCAAGTTCCATAGTCGGAAAGTTGCAATCCCTCACCATCATAACCCAACCAGAATGACCGCCGAACGGCTTCTCAAACCCTGGAAGCCCGAGCCTCAAAAGACATATGTATTTCGGAATGCAAATGTTGTGGACCCGGTAGATGGCACTATTCTGCCAAACCAGACGGTCAAAATCTCTGGTGGGATTATTGAATCCGTAGCAGAATTGGAGAAGGATTACGTCGTTGTCGCGAAAGATGAGATAGCGATAGACCTCGAAGGAAAATATCTCTGCCCGGGGTTAATCGACAACCATGTTCACATATCTGCTGTGCCTGGGGAGAAGAATCTTGGAGATATCTACAGGCTCGATAAGGATGTGTCTCAAATGAGGCAGCCATACGTTTGTCAACAAATGCTTCGCCGGGGATTTACTAGTGTTCGGGATTGTGGTGGCGCTCTCCTCCCGTTGAAAGAAGCTATCAATGATGGGGTCATCCAAGGTCCACGATTATTTATTGCTGGTCATGCTTTAACACAGACCGGAGGTCATGGGGATGTTCGTGGTTCTCACGACCACACTGATTGCTGTGGAGGAACAGTGATGGCTCTGGGAAGACTTTGTGACGGCGTTCCAGAGTGCATCAAAGCAGCAAGAGAGGAATTGAGGACTGGTGCTGATTTCATCAAGATTATGGCGGGAGGGGGTGTTGCTAGTCCCACAGACAAATTGGAATATATCCAATTTACAGCAGAGGAAGTCAGGGCCATTTCCACGGTTGCCAAGAACAGCAATACTTACGTGACAGCACATGCGTACACATCGCAATCAATTCGACATGCCATCGATAACGGGGCAACTGGTATTGAGCATGGGAATCTCATAGATGCTGAGACTGCGAAGTACATGGCCGAAAGAGATGTCTTCCTCACACCAACCCTCATCGCTTACGCTGAGATGGCTTCTCCTGATTTTTCCGGATTTCTTCCCATCGAGTCAGAGAAGAAAAACGAAGAAGTTCTTCAAGCTGGTGTTCGGTCGCTCCAAATCGCATCAGATGCAGGCGTCACCATCTGCTATGGAACTGATCTCCTCGGTCCTCTTGGCATTGCTCAAACGAAAGAATTCGCTCTCAGAGCCCAAGTTCTCTCCCCCAAGGCCATTCTTCAAAGCGCCACGATAAATCCGGCACGGCGATATGGATTGACGGAATTCCTAGGGCAGATCCAACCGAAATTCGCTGCAGATATGCTTGTTTTGAATCAGAATCCTTTGGAGAATATCACGATTTTTGATGATCCAGGCAAGCATCTACTGGCGGTGATCAAGGATGGAAGGGTATTTCACAGCCGGTGGACCAAATTGCCTCAGGATGTTGTAAAGTCGACTGCGATAATTGAGTAGAATTCGTATATCTCGTCCAACGGTGTTCAGGACAAGAGATGAAGGTTTCTAAGTGGATCACTTGTGTGTGTTGCTGCGGTGAAACCCCCGCACTCTTGGCACTCCCAGCCACCATGTTTCAACATCCACACAAGCCATCTCTAATCTCCATTGTCTTCAAGAATCGTGGATTTCATATGCAAACTTCCAACACTTGCATGCGTCTTCAGGCCTTCCAGGATGGAAGGACTCAGACAGCTAGCAAGGTCATCTTTCATCGGGCAAACATTCTCCCCGCCTGATTCTGACTTCGAGCTAATCAATATTGTAACCTTTCCGTCAAGCCCTACCTCAAATACGCTCTTGCGAATGGAAAGAGACGAGCTAGAGCGAGCTATTGATAACAGTAATCCCTCGGGCGGTGGGGCAGATGCGACTTTACAGCTCGTTAACGTTCGACGTCAAGATAACGAGACCTTGCTATGCTCTCCGAACATGTTCCTGCATATATTTAAGATTTTTGGTCTAGAGCCGTATATTCTGTACATGATCCGCTCGAACTGCTATGGATTCCATCAATTTCCTGCCAACAAATCTTCAGTGGAAGATTCCTCGTACAGCTTTTTCCTTGGCACAGTCCTCTACAGCCTAATCTGGTCTTTCAATCCCAAAACCAGGGCGACACGAGCGATACTGATGCCTCGAAGAAGCAACGGTTTGAAAAACGGGGAAGCTGCTTTTCGGGATTTCAGGGTGATTTTGCAGACGTATCAAGATCATATTCGCAGCCCGTGTCTGCCGGCTTTTGTAGCCTGCATCCACATCATACATTTCGTGGATGAATATATCGCGGTTGAGCTCCAGGATATTCGCCAAATGGAGATCAACACCGGACATGGGCCTTGGAATAATCCCTTGGTATCAAAAGCCGGATTTGAGCCTACAAAACTTACAAGCTGGTCTGGACAAGTGGGCGCGTGGCTTGTGAACTTGGCCAACCAACTCCGGCACGAAGATATCGCAGCGTCTCTGACTGCCTTCATTCTTTCGCGCCAAAAGCATACATGGTGCCAAGATATCCAGGCAAGCCACCTTGCAAGACACGATGAGAGCATGGAAACATTCCTTTCGGTGATCCCAGTGCTACAAAACCAAGTGGCCAACGGAAAGTCATATGTCAATTACCTCCAGGAGAGGGCAAGAAGTCAATCTACAGTGGTATAGCATTATCTGATCGCTCGACTTTTGCAGCTTGCTGATTCGAATAGATATTTGGCCTTCTCACGCATGAAGATGCGTCGTCCAGCATATCACTTGCAAATTCAAGCAAACAGCTTTCGGAGGCAGCGAAGAAAGACAGCTCTGCGATGAAGACCATTGCAGTGATGACTATGGCTTTCTTGCCAGGAACGTTTTTTGCAGCCCTATTTGCTATACCCTCGCTGAAATGGGATCAACCAAGCGTGATCCAGGGTAACTTTTGGGTATATTGGGCTTTTACACTTCCGTCAACTGCTCTCGTCTTCTTGGCGTGGTTCTGCATAATGAAACGGGAATCTATCTTGAAGAGGGCGGGCGGGGCTATCGGGAGCATTAAATAGAGAATCATTACAAGTGGAACTGGAAGTAAAAGTCGGCCATGGTCTCGGAAATTTGTGGTTGAAAACTTCAATTAGTATGCACCTAGTGACAGAATTTCTTTGGTTCATAGTTTCTTACTTAAAGATTTTCTTTTCTAGAGTAATGACATGCTACAAAGAGAAAAGAACTCATATCACAACCGTTAATTCCTTTACAGAAGACAGAGCTCCTCGTACTTAAGATAGCCAGCATCAGCCTGCTCGACAACTTCACCAGCCATTACACCACTTAAATAACACTCTCCTACCACTTCGTAGTACTCTTTCTTTCCCCCATTTGGTGTCGCTCTCTTTCTCAGGACGAGGGGAATACTGCAGCCTAGAATCACACATATCTTATCTTCCTGCTGAGACCGCTTCGGTGCCATCCCAACCCATCCACTTGTTGTCGTAACAAGCATCTTCATCATCCCTTCCGTCGTATCTTCGAATCTGTCAAGGAATCGTCTTTGGGTTGAGATATCAGTAGGAGGACTTGCAAACGCTGGTCTCTTCAAGGATCTCCTGCATATTTCTTTCAATGAATGGCCTAGTATGACTAGATCTTGGTTCGAGCGGAACCAGTGGAAGAATGAATCAGGAATGCTCTCTGGATTTCTTTCTGCTGCTCGACAAAGTGCACGGAAGTCGTTGTAGAACTGACCGGGTGAGGAGGGGTGGTTCAGGTATTTGTCCTCTCTATCCAGAAGCAAAGTTCTGGTAATCTCGTCGAGTATGATGGAAGCTGTTGTTCGACTTAAGGGTAAATTGAGACATGACTCGTTCCTCGTGCCGGCGATGCTTTGTACGACGTCTACAACGGTCCCAATGCATGTGAGGATTTTCTTATCGTTCGAAATAGTGTATCTCGGCGGGTGATGTCCTGAAGCCGCATATCCTTGAACGCTTTGATGTTCATTTCTTCTCCTGAAGGGCCGGAAATTTCCAATCGAAGGATTGCTGGCTTGACTAGCCATGACCGGCATCACGGATGCAGCTACCTGCGCTGTCCAATCTGGCACCCAAGATGGGAGGTCGCCCACGCTTTTACTACCTCGGCATCTTTGATTGAAGATGTGAACAAAGCACATAATATCGAGGCTGTCGTGCTCTTTAACAAATGCCTTGAAGAAGTCGATATATGCATCACTAGCCTTGAAGTCTTTCTTATAATTCGGCTTAATCAGACTTGGTTCGTCGTCCTTCTTTGCTAGATTAAACATCGAGTAAATCCTGTCCTTTGGATCAGTTGCCTTGCTTTCGCTTCCGTACGATATGAGTGCAACCAAAGGTAGGGCATCGCTCCTTTTCCGATACCAATGACGAAGACGTCGTCGGCTCCAAGCTGGATACCACGATTTGGCACTTAATCTGTTTCCTTGGACCGAAAGCTTTGTCAATTTATAAACGACGTAGAGGGCCTTGTTCAGTGACTCTCGTGAGATATAAGAACGGTCACACCAGAATGTAAAGTTGCTTGGAACTAGGTACTCCTGTAGGGTCCAGACTCTAGTCCACCAGGGTCTCGACAGCAGTTCTTCAAGAGCCTTCCATGTGAGGAAATTGCCAAGCGTTTCAAGTGCTCGTGGTTCGCTCTTTGTTGTCTTCATTTCGTGATGATAGTCGTGAAGCTCATGTAGTAATTCGATCGCGTCATCTCCTCGTCCAGTGAAAGTTTCGTCCTCCTCACCCATGCTCCCAGATCCTTCCCCAAGCCATCCAATCGTTCTTTTCGAGTTTTCATAGATTTTCTTCATCAAGTTGACTTGAGAAGCGCGCTCATGTCTGTCATTCTGGTTGATGCATACGGAATCGATCCACCACCATGAATCATCCTGGCCGCTCTGTCTGAATTCCGAATTGTTGCGAATCGCCTCGATAATGGCAAAGACGCTCTTGAGGACATGAAACTTGCGTCCGTTCAACTGGAAACTTTCTGAGAGCTCGCTTTTGCCCCAGCTGTATGAGAACGCTGTATAATGGGGCGACGATCCAAGCTTATAGTGCTCCAAATACCAAGTGACTTCGCCGTATTGGTCTCTCGAAGTATGGAGCAAACGGATGGTGTCTTTTAGCCCCTTCAGAGGCTAATATACCTTGGAATTCTTTCTTTTGGCCTCCGCGAGCTTGTCCTGTGTGTAAGTCATTATAAAGTGATGTAAGATGTGGATGGAAGAACAGCTCAACACCAAGAAAGTGGATAGATACAATGGCGAAAAAGACCAGTATATCGATCCGTCTATCCAGTGCGCGTTCCAGGCAGAAGTCTCCTTCCGGGGCTGTATTTGAGGCGAGGAAATTATTTTTTAACTACATGTCTGCTTATCTGCATGTGTGGCTGCACAAGATATGTGCTTCGCCACCCAGCGGCATAGGCGCGCAGGGCCGAGTAGAAACCTTCTCATCAACGCCGATTCATTCGCCAGATGATCACCGTGTGACCATACACAATTGATGGCTAACTTTTGAACCATTGAGATTTCTTTTGCTCCAGTGTTGTCACATCTATCTGGCAACTAGGCTACCAAACATCTCGAACATTGCATCCTACTTCTTCATCCAAGCCTAGTATTCCATCGCAATATAGCCCGGTGCTGATCTTAATGTAGATACAGTAAATCTTCATACATTTATAGGCTCAAAACATCTAATCCCGTGAACCCCGAGATGAAAGACTCTTCAATGTCGTATCCAGACATAGACATTAGATCAACGTTCAAACCTCTCACTTCAGCCCCAGCCCGATCAAACTGTAGTGTTTGGGGAGTTAGGTCCACTACAATCCCTTGGTAACCCAGACATCGACACCAACCAAGTCTCGTAATCCCCGGTTTCATTCTTAGACCTGTCGACACCCATCCCGAAACACGCTCTCTTTTTTTACACAGCCTCATCTGCTACTCACTTGAGTCCCTCGATAAACTTCACCCCGAGACTTGCAGTCTCGGTGTCTGTTACCATGAGCAGGAGGTATTCGAAAGCAAAGTTGGTTAAACCGTAGCTTCGTATGTCGTATCTCGTTCCAGGATGCCGTGAAGTAGAATAATGATCGTTGCAATTCTACGGCCCGCTGCACTTCCAATGGCAAATGCAAATCAGACACCTCGGCCCATACCAGGATGGCCATTATGTGGGTGATGAGGACTCGGAAGACTGTGTTGTCTCTGTGCCTGAGAAAACGGACTATCGATCGAACCCCAATGCGTGTATCCCGCACCTGGTGCCGGAGATATCAAACCACCATCATTGCTAACAGGAGGTAGGTTGTTATAAGCATTCCCGTAGTTCATACCCGCTTGCGGATCTTGGAAACCATTTTCAGGCGGGGCAACGTAGCCATCAACACCAAAGAAGTCCTTCAACTCCCAAGGCAAATCGACAGGAGCTCGTTGGAACCACGAATTGACAACGTTGCCTGCTCCGGCTTGGCCGTTTTGAGGTTCGTAGTCGAATGTGAATGTCGTCGATTGCTGCTCCATGTACTGCCTAAATTCCTCCGCTTTTTCGTGTTGTTCTGATCGAGCATCAAAGATTCCGACTATTTTGGCCAGCTGCAGAGATACTTGTGTCAATATCGTGAATGTAGGACACAATCGGACGTTCTCGAGAGCACCCATGACATCGCGCACAGCCGACTTTCGGGCCACATCCTCCTCGCTATCTTTCTCGTTCCATGGCCGAGCCAAGAAATCTAATGACAAGATGAAGACGGAGTGATAAATGTAGTAAGCATCCAGCCAAGCCACTCCGTCAAAGGTACTAGTAGCTAGAAGCTGGTGCAGAAGCTGCGCGCACTTCCGAGAAAAGACACCACACGCGTTGCTGAGACTCATTTCCTCCTTATCGAGATCCTGAGAGCGTACATGCCGCCCTAAGCGGCGAGCCAGTTGCACACCTACCTTTCGTAGGATAAATGGGCGAGCTACTAGCGATTGGGTGTGGTGAAACTGGATGTGGAGGAGGATGATCGCTCGGCGATGTTTCGGCAACATGGAAAGGGATTCCAGCCGTAACGCCGGAGGCAAACTATTGTGCCAGGTATCAAGTTCGAGGAGAAACTGAATTGCCACATTGACCTTCGGCGAGTAATTGCTGTCGCTGCTGCTTGGAGCAGCATATATTTTCCTCCTGATCTCCGAGAGAAGCCTGACCAGGCGCACAGAATGCTCGATGTACCCCTGTGGTACAGACTCTCCGCTGTCTAACATCAACTCATCAGGAAAGCTAACGTTGACTTCTGCGTCTTCAATTGCACAAGGTCTTCCTAGAATAGCACACTGGTATTGCTCGAAGACGTAGGCTGTCCACCAGACGCGTTTTCGGACTTCCTTTTCCAGCTCGTTGAATCCACCTGATGTTCCCTCGCGATGCATTCCAAGAGCCATGGCCATCCGTGAAGCGCAGCCAAGCAGCATGAAGGCGCTGTTTCGCTCGGTGCAGTTGTGTTGGTAGAGCTGAAGAAGCAGAAGAGCCTGCACATTAATGAGCGTGGTGGCACTTATGAGGTGGTGCATTTTCGACTGGACGAGATCCAGATAATGGTGCTGAATTTGCTTTGATTGTGGCGTGTTTTCAGTTTCAAGTGCTTGCGCACCAAAAACCAGCATCATAAAGATAGAGCAGATCCATCCCGCCTCGATATCTCGCATTAGAACATGCGGTTGGTTCCACATCAATTCATATCGGGCATCAAAAGTAGGCCTGTGGAAAAGAAGATAATTTGGATGGACGTGATCGAAGAATGCTGCCACAAAAGCGTCCGTAATCTCCTTGGTTGGTAAAAGTGATAAAACCGTGGCCCTCTTCGATCGACTGTGACCAGAAGGGGTGCTCATAGAGCCGGATAAATAGGGAGGACGAGATCTTCGATTTGCCTGTCCAGTGCTGCTCGATTCAATCGCCCCTCTATCGACGTGTCCATCTGAAGAATCCTCGCTCTCTTCTTTCACGATTGGGTCAAGCGCTTTGCTCCAAGTCGAGCCAGCAAATTCGCGGGAGATCTTCGTCCGCTCGTCATCAGGCTGGACAGTTTTCAAGGCCGCGTTGAGATCTGCAACCATGTTCCGCACTGTGAGAACAAAACCAAAGGAAGATGATGGTCCAATGTAATGTGATGGGCCATGTGGCATGGGGACAAGCTTCTCCTCGACCACTTTGCCAGGTTTCCCATCTTGCTGGGTGAAGCCTTCCGAGTCCTTGGATCCCACAGATGGGCTTCCTACACTCTCCGCCGATTGATGAGGCGAGTGCCCCGATGTTTTTGGTGGATTGCTGAAGACCTCTTCGGCGACCTCCTGCTCATTGAATGAGGGCAGCTCGATATTATGAGCTTTGGCAATCGCATACAATTCCTCAATATCGCTCGTGTCTCGCGATGGAAACAGCCCTTTGATCAACGCGTCCAGCGCTCGGTATCGGACGCTGAGCGTCTCAACGCTCCCATAAATTCGGGTTTTCCGTGGCAGAGTGGATTCGCATTTTGCCCCCACTTCCAAACAACTTTGACAAGACTCCTGCGCATCCGTGCCACTTGATCGCGAGCAGCGAATTCTTCGCTTCTTGCAGCGGTCACAGCTGACCAGTGCTCTCCTGCGAAGATGGTCTGGAATCCGAGGTTTGCCCGCTTTCTTTGCTTTTGATGCATGATCCATCTTGAATTGAGAGTCTCAATGACGCAAACGACGTCGGCTCAGCCAAATATCACGGGCAAGTAGGCTCAGATGCACAAGTACTCTCATGGACAATAGTTGTCGATGTCTGTTCGTCTGAGCATGTATGCCGTTGTGAAAACTCAAAAGACACTGAAACGGCACTGAAGTGGCTCTTGGGCTGGAAGGATGACCAAGTGTAGTCCAGCGGGAAGATCAAGCTTTCTGGGGGTTTCCCCTAACGTATTTACGTCCCGCACCTGCTTCAACAGGGGAGGTGAGGGGCACCGAACTGGGATTTCTCCAAATAGCAGGTAAATGCAAATGCAGTGAGGCATGGGTAGGTGAGCGGCTGCGGGAAACGGGTATCTGTAAGGCTGCTGACCTGTGGTAGGAATTTGTCAGTGATTTTAAACTCCGTGGTAGGCAAAGTTTCAGCGTTCTGGTTCGGGTTCGGCGGAGCTGGCGGGCATCGGGCGGCCAACAGCCCTGGAAATCCAGATAGAGCTGGTACAACACAACGAAACAAGGTTATCAAGCTCAGGTCCTAGGTCTAGGAACGCTCAATGCTTTGCATATAACTTTATACAGTGGCGTGCGGGAGTGCTTGATGCAGGCATTGCTGCTTTAGATTCGGACCGGAGGCAGGAAAATGTTCTCTCGGTGGTCACGCTAGGCACTTCATCTGTAGCCGGCGGGTTCTGAGCTGACGACGAACTTATTTTGGGGCGCCGGCAATCATTCCGAGGTGCAGACCGAGGTGCAGATATCGATTACAGCATCGCCTTCTTCAGCCATTCAGAAGTGGTAGATAGGTCTATAACAAGCCTATTTATAAGGTACCAAGCGTACCAATTCCAAGGTCCAGGGTTCATAGACCCAAAAGCAACTTTGTTTTGCCATCTACGAAGTAACATTGCGCCTCGTCTTTGGTCAGTGCTGATTTCATAGGAGAACGCCCCCGGAAGGAGCCCGAACCCCAATTTTGTATGCTGGGTCATTCCACGCGAGGCGGTTCGCCCTACCGGTAGGCTAGGTACTTTGCCCAGCTCCCTGGACGCTTCCTGGTCTCGGCTTTCCCCCATCTACGCCCCGTCAAATGGCGGGGCTTAATAGGGGAGGGGCGGGGTGGAGAACTTTCTTTTGCATTTGAAGCGTTGCGATTGGGGGAATTTGGAAAATGTGGCTTGCTGTCTAGACCGCCCATCCATATCCAACGTCAGTGCTGGCATCCTTGAACCCTGGGGAGAGGATTGAGATGCGAAATTCATACCTACGCGTCATTCTAAATAATCACCTCTTCCGCCATAATACAAGGTCTCATGGGATCTTTTCCCCTCGTTCTGGTGCAAGAAGATGTCGAGAGATGGGCACGAAATCGGCAATGATTCTCTCGATAGCAAGTTTAGCGGTGAAACGAAATGGTCAACCGACGATCCGGACCCTGAACGACGATCGTCAAATGACGAGAATATTTTCCGAAACACCTCTGCAGCAGAGTTGAGGCTCGATTCTAATGGTTTACCACTCGTACCTCAACCCAGCAAGTTCAAGGACGATCCACTGGTCAGTTTTCCAACAACTTCCAACAAGACCCCGCATATCTGACAGATTGGCTGCAGAACTGGCCTGCGTGGTTAAAATGGGCCGTGTTGATCCAAGTAGGGTTTATGGCCTTTTTGGGTCCATACAACTCTGCTTTAATTAATCCTAGCCTTGTTGTTTTGAGCAAGGAGATGGGGGTTGATTCGAAAACGGCAGCGTACAGCACGACGACTGCGATTATTTTTGGAGGGGTATCACCATTTATTTGGACACCACTTACCAATGTATACGGCCGGCGACCAATTACTCTGCTTGCGATACTTATAACGATTTTGGGTGGAATTGGTTCGGGACTTTCGAATAATTTCGCGGCTTTGGTGGGAACGAGGGCAATGAATGGATTTGGATTCGGGGGAATGATGTCAGTTGGGACTGCATCTGTGAATGATATGTTCTTCTTGCATGAAAGGGGAGAAAAGACTGGAGTTTACTCTGTTTTTGTCTCAAATGGGGCGCATGTGGCAGCATTGAGTGAGTGCCATATTTCATCACTTCCAGAGTTGCCCCCAAAGACATACTCGAAACGGTACCCAAATACCTCGGGACTCAAATGAATGGTTCCCGAAAGCTATCATATTTCAAGTTTTCAATTACAAATTCTCTTTGCTCCATTTCTTTTGCCACTTTCAGCTAACATCACCTCCCAGTCGGCGGCTACCTCTCCCAGTCTGCCGGCTGGCAATGGGACTACTACCTCGGCGCCCTCTCGACCTCAGCATCCTTCGTCCTGGCCCTCTTTCTCTTCCCAGAAACGCTCTTCTCCCGCGACGCAACATTCCTAAAACACCGCACCTTCGAGCGGCGCTACATCGACCTGCTCTTCTCATTCCGTCTCAACCTACCCCCAAACCGTCGTCTCTACTCCAAAGATTTTCTGCAATCATTTTACATGCTAAAATACCCTTCTATCCTCTTCCCGTTTTGGTATTACACCTGGGCATGGACGTTTATTAATGTGTTGCCCGCTATTTCCCTTGCCACAATTTACACAAACTTCTACAGCCTGGACGCTGGAGGAATAGGTGCCTGTCTGGGGCTTTCGTTGATGATTGGAAGTTTACTGGGGGAATGTAGTGCTGGACGCGCTTCGGATTATGTTATGTACCGGATGGCGCTGCGAAATGACGGCGTGAGGAAACCGGAGTATAGGCTTTACCTATGTACGCTTTCTGCGGTCTTCATGCCCGCGGGTCTGATCATATTCGGCGCTACAGTCGGGCATTCAAACTTCGTCATTCCCCTTATTGGGCTTGGAGTAGGAGCTTTCGGACTCCAGATAGCGAGCACGACGCTCTATGCGTATATATCGGACTGCTATAAACCGCAAACTCCTGAGTCAGGGGTGTTGTTCAACTTGTCCCGCGGGTTGAGCTTTGTGGTGGGGTTTTTCGCGCTACCTTTTGCTGACTCGGTGGGGTATTTTTGGGCTTGGTTTGTGTTTGCAATGGGGTTGTTGGTGTGCTTTCTTCCGGTGGGGGCACTGATATTCTGGGGCGAAAGATGGAGGAGGAGGCTTGGAGAGCCGGATTGGAATAGTGATTTATGATCTTATCTATGAGGTATGAAGCTAACGTATGAATGAATGATTATGTCAATGAGGCTTTCCGTATGAAGAACACTGACCTCTTTTCATTTAAGTACGCCGTCTGCTTGCCCGGCATCTTTTCCTTCTCTTCAGACGCAGTCCCCAATTTCCTCTTCAAGTGTAACAAACCCCTTAGGCTTGCTCCGAACACACAACCAAAACCCCATATATCATCATCCAACAACAGCCCCATACCATACACCCCTCATCACAAACCCGCCCCCTGCCTTCAACTGCTTCAAACTCCTCCATCCATCCATCTACCCCTCGCCAACCCAAGAAGAACCAACCCCTCTCACGCCACAGCATTGTCAATTCCCAGAGCCATAGACAAAAAACTCCATTTCCAAGTCCAATTGCAAATGCAACAAAAATCAATCACGTCCAAAGCTGTACAAAATCCTCACAAGCACCTCAAGCTCCCGGAGCCTTACAAAAATCTCGCTTCTGGTATCTTGTATTTCGTTATAGCTGCGTCTCAAGTTAAACGTTTCATTACCAAAGCAGGGCACGTGATCCGTCAATTCTGAAATCGAGTTGGTATCGGTCGGTCTACTTGGAGATGGTTCCTGGAGGTCAAAGGTTTCGTTCGGTACTCCCTACTAGGCAGTACCCCCAGCAAAAGTTCACATCTCACATCACAACATCACGAAAACGTCGATATTGAAATATTTTCTTTCTTTCATTTCTCCTTCTCACTCACCCCCTGCAGATCATAACACTAATCCTTAATCATCATGCATCTAATACCCCTCCCCCAACACCACCACCCATCCATCCATCCATCCATCCCTGAGATATCCATCTACCACACCACGCCACGCCAAACAAAAGAAAAAGAGACCCTCATGCTGTCATGTGAATACATCCATCCCATCCATCCATCCCATTTCATCCGCCTAGTAAGTACAAAGTAGTAAGAAAAAAACAATTCTCTCATCCCATCTCATATCTCCCTTAAAAAAAAGGAAGATGATATGATAGGGAGATGCCCAGTAAAGACGCTCAAAACGTGCAAGTGCCGTGCAAGAAAAAATGCTCGCTCGCTTTCCGCTATATGGAAAAGCACCAGCTTGAATTAAGAGCCCTGAAAACGCCACGCCTCGCCCATCCATGTAACCCGGCTCCGTGCTGTTCCAGCACAGCCAAGCCAAGCCAAGTTGTAACATTAAAAACTCCTGTAATATCTTGAGAATGAGCCCGTTGCTTTTTGCGTCCTGTCAAAGAACGCCAATAATACACATGTGTTTATCCACTGCTCTGCTTGTGGTGTTTGCAGAGAGAGGGAAGAAACAAGCTCTCAATCGCTTGCTAGGCGCGCGAAATGTTTACTCCAGATCCAGCCTACTACCTCGCGAGGATCGTCTTGGTTTTTAGCTAGCCAGAGCTCGCCTTTTTCGCCGATTACGTCAAAGATCTGCGGAGAATTAGTTGGAGAAAATTCTGGGGAGGGGGTGATGGTTCTTACCTCACCGGCCTGATATGTCAGGTAAGGGTATCCGGCCTCAGATTTCGTAGCTTCGATGTTGAACTCAAACAGACTTGCAGCCAGATAAAGCACATTATAACCACCAGAGACATTCCGATCGCGGGACGAGGCACGTGAAGAAAGCGCGCTGTCTTCGGGACCGTCAGGCAGAGGCATTGCAGAGTGGAAGATTCCGGAATACGGTCTCGTTGAATTCGAGATGGGCGGCCCGTCAATGTGGTGAGATGAGGTGTAGGTAGAGCCTGATTCACGGCGCGGCTGGGTATTGTAATCATTGCTCATCCGCATGGCACCGCTGTCTGAGGTGTAGCTTCGACTCGTAGATGGACGTCCGACAGCGCGAGGATCAGGCATGGCTGGAGATCCGGAACCTGCTCGGGAGTGACCGGTCGAGTAGGGTTGGTTTTGATACGGTTGGTTCTGATAGGGCTGATTCTGATATGCGAATTGAGGGACATTGGGGGTGTTCGCAGTTATCGGCGAGAAGGTGAACTGGCTGCCGCTGTTACGTTTCACGAAATCAGGCGTCGGCAAACTGGGAGATTTGTCGCTGGTTACCGAAAGCCCACGAGATCGACTAGACAGATCAGAAGGTCGTCCTTTCTTCATATCCATGTCCCTCCTAGACCTCGAATCGCTGGTATCTGTTGATGGCTTTCCTGCACTTGAAACCTTCTCGAGATTCGTGTGGATGCTGCCGTTGACAATGCCCAACTTCTGAGCTTCTCGCTCCACGAATTCAAACTCCCGGTTGAAAGTAACCACGACCTCGTCCAATGTCTTGGGGATATCCTTCTCCTCCAGAACCACGCTGACCTTCTTCTGCCACACGTCGTACCACCGAGTGTTGATAACGACAAGATGCCCGAGAAGCAGATTGGCAATCGTCTCGGTTTTCTCAAACAACATCGGCAATTCAGACTTCAGAGTCTCGGTGAGCGCCTCGTACTGGTCCAGCTTGGTCTGCTCTTTCTCGGAAAGTTTGGACCCCGACTTTTTCGCGGCCAGAATCTTCTCGTAGTCGGATCGGCGCTTCTCTCGTTTCTTCATGGCAAGATTCGCGGGATTGTACAACTGAATCAGCTTCTCGAATGGTTCGATGACCTGGGTCTGCAGAGCGGCAGTCTAGAACGAATTAGCTTGGCCGAAGGGTAATTCCGAGTCAACTTACGTGTTGGTCCAGAGCAACGGTTCCCATGTCCCTCATAGACATATTGAACCGTGCCCATTTACTTTCCAGCTCTGGCCAAGGACTTGCACTGAGTCGCATGACAAGCTCCATTGCCGATTTATACTTCAAGTCCGTATCAACATAAGCTATACACTGCCGTAGGTGGAATTGAACATCTCGAAGTACCACCTGCATTCGTAGAAAATTATCGTTGTGCTTCTCCTTTAAGGCTGTGAATTCAGGATCATCTTCCCCGCGGGCTGTAGCTTGGTCTAGCTTTTCGTCCTTCTCTTTTTTTGCGCTCTTTTGACCGAAAACTTTACCAATCCCTTGTCGAACGTTGGATTCTTTGCGCTTACGACCCTTGACGATGTCTCCAACCAGTTTCACTCGCCTCGTCATGTCATTGATGTCGTGCATCAAGGCCTTATACGAGCTAGCTGCTGAAATTAGGGCCGGCATGTCAGGATGATCTGGTGGGGTCGTCGACTGGAGTTCCACGAGAAGGAGCTGATATCGACAGAGACGCTGAAAGGGTTTCACGAGCAACGAATCGATGTCCCACGCAGTGGTCAGATCTTTTGCAACGGTATTGCACTCATTCAACCAAACCTGAACTGCGTGATCCGTCATAAGAGTAGTGAGTCGAGCAGTGGCAGCTTCGCTGCTCTTGATCCATTCAGTGTAAATTATCGTGACCTCTTTCAGGTGCCTGTTGAAACAAGCGCCAACAGTTGTTCGCATATCCCTCTCTTCCATAGTCTGTTCATCATTGAGGGTCGGGGCCACCGAAAACCGATCGGATGCAGTTGTCGTTGGGGTCCCTGCCTTACTCCCTCTGTATTTTGGCGTGCGTGGAGAATACACCGGCGCCACGGCAGATCTCAGCTCGTCGAGAAGCATTGTTGTAAATGCTACGATCTTGTCGGTATTTCTGAAAATGATCCTCACGTCGCCGATCTCCAGCTTGGGGCACGCTTCGGCCGTTCCTTTGTAGATTTCTTCGACGACATTCATATCCTTCAAGTAAACAGACTCGGTATCGATTAGTTCCATCAATTGGCGCTTGCGTTTCGTCAATCTTTTATCCAGCAACCTGGCAGCCTCCCGCTCCTCTTCGGTTTCCGGTACAGGTGGTGGCTTTGGTGCCGACATAGCATCCTTGACAGCGTCCTCAAATGAGATCTGCGTGCTAGACCGAGGGGTAGATACCGAAGGTCTAGGGGAGTAAAGATCGTCACTAGGTCGCCGAGATTCAGGATGTTGGCTGGCATCATTGTGGCTGGACTGGTCGATGCTTGACGGCGGTCGTCTGCTGTGCTGACCGGGAAGAGGTGGTGTGCGCGTTGGCACAACTGGCGATGCTTCCAGGGACTGATCTGGAATTGGAGGAGGCGAGTGGTCTGGCCAGAGAGGCAATGTTTGCTCAGCGAATCCGAATCCAAAACCCTCACCCGTCGACAACGGAGGGAGCTGGTGACGGTGTGGACTCGCAATCTGCGGAGAAGTAGCAGAGAACCGAGGCGATGGCTGCGGGCTATAGCCCTCGGGTTTAGGTGGAACCGGCGGGGTAGGAGACTGTGAATGCGGTCTCGATGATTGCTCGGTATCGGATATTGTCACCGGTGGAGGTTTCGAATGATTGTCATGTTCGGAATACCCCTGTGAATCCAGGGAGTAATCTGTCCAAGAAGATTGATGGCTTGAACGGTGGCCTCGCGAGGATGGGATTGGATCGCGAGCAGTATCGTATGATTCTTCGTAGATGCCCTGTTCGCTGTGAATTGGAACTCCTGCGCCATCAGAGCTGTCATAGTCCATATCTGTCACCGGCGTATTCAAATAGTCAGTAGCGCCGTCATTAGATGCCACTGAGGAGGGCGCCAAGGCCGTCCGAAAATCGGGCAGCTGTAATCGAGGACCATCAACAGAGTCTGGTATTGGCGAATTTCTACCTTCATCTGGAAGAGTGATTTCAGGAGGACTCTGAAATTCGGGGAGAGGTTCGATGGGTGGGGTGGCTTCTTTTGGAAGTTCAACGCTGCTGGACCCCTGCTCATCACCAGACTCGAATAATGTAGGGGGTCTGGAGGGCGCAGGTGACGTATCTTCAGGACTTGCGCTCGTGAGTGTAGTCGCGAACACTGGTTGATCGTCTGCATCCTCCTGGAAAGCACCTGGTGGTGATGGATCACGTACATCCTTTGTCGGCGTGGGCTCTGCCTTTTCCACCGGAGTAGAAGCAAGCTTCACATCGATTGATTCCTCGTGGGCCATACCATATAACGCCTGCTCCGGACTCAACATATCATCCGTCCACGATATTACATTACTCGACAGCCTGCTGGGCTCCTTTCGTTTTGTGGATGGTAATCGCCGCAGCCTGGCGGCTTCGGTCTGGGGCTCATTCTCGATTTCCGTAATTCCGGTAGCATTCGATATGGCAGAGGGCGGTTCTTCGTCATCGACAATGAACGTGCCGGGCATACCGAGGGTCGGTGAATCTTCAAAGGTCATCTTGGCCTTCTCGAGTGGAGACTGCTCATCTTTGAAGAATGTGGTGTTCACCTGAAGAGGTCGGGGCGAGGTCTCGAGAGGAGGTGGAGAGCTTTGCAGAGCTTGTGGTGGTGTCCTCAGTTCAACTTGAGGGTCGATCACAGGCACTGGTGGGGGAGTTTCTGGCCGTAGCTGTGTTGCGTTGGATTCCTTGCCAGCTGCTTCGAGAGAATCGCGCGCAGTCCTTTCACTCAAACGCCGCAGATTTTCTGCCCGAATTTGCTTCTGTTCACTTTCGTGTATAGACTTGGTATACGCTCTTCTGATCTTCGTTTTCTTTGCTTCCCAATCAACAGGCGTATTGTCTGAAATGGTTCGTGCGGGCGGGTCGTCGAATCCTGGTGGACCTTTATTCCGAGTCACCTTCATGCCAGTTCGCACATGTTGCGGGGAGCCAGCACGATCTGCTGCTTTCTGTCTCGAACTATTTGTCGAAGCGGAGGAAACTGGTTGTCGTGTTCGAGAACCACGCAGAGGTGGGGAGGCTTGTAGCGGAGGTGAAGATATGTGAGCTAGCACGGTACCAGTCGGTGGTGGTTCCGGCTTCCTTGCCTTGCCTCGAGTCTGTATTGGGGTATTCGATCGATTCGAGTCGCGGGAAGCTGGGCTCCAAGGTCGTTGTTCAGACTTTCGTAACTTCACGTTCGAATATTGTTTGGCTGTGAAGGGCGAGCTAGCTCGAGTTGAGGTTGGACTGGAGGATTCGGAGGAGTTGCTTAGCCTCTTTGAGGAGATGGGTAATCGAGACTGCGGGGTTGATGAAGTGGGGGGCTTTGGTAGACTTGGTACCACTGGACTTTCGAATGACGGATGAACACCATTCATAGTATTCACCTTGCTGTCTTGAAAGTCGCTGTGGTTCCGATTATGACCATGTACGGATCGAGGCGGTTTGTTTGGATCAACATCGTCGAGGGCAGGGGTGACACCAAGGTACCAAGCGGTTGGAGATGAGGGGGAAACGTCAACTTCTGATCGACTCCGTTGACGTTGCCAGGAAGGATGTAAATTTGAATCGGACGTTCGGCGTGTTGCGGCGTTTGGTATACCATAACCAATATCTTCCGACCCTGGCCCTATTGGTAGAACCTCACCAAAGAGAGGCCGTCTCGCAGGTGTTTGTGACGGATTAGACTTTGGAGCGGCTGGCTGAGTAGTTGGGGAGAGGTTGGTCATAGACTTGGACGCCTGCGAGGTGGTCGAAACAGAAGTCCGCGGACGGGTGGAGCGGGGTACACCCGAGAGAGTGTTATTCGAGTGCTGGTCTTCCGTAGCAAATCTCGTCCTCTGCGTCGCCCTCATTTTCTCCGGCGATTTTCGTCCCGCTGGCTCCCTCGTAGACATGCCCGCTCGTGATGTGCCTGAAGTATTCTGTGAATTGCCCGTCGTGCGACCCACGTATGCCGTTCGATCTCTCATGTATCCCGGCGTTGACGCGCCATCCTTCGCCCCGATGCGAGGAGAGGGCTTGCGAGCAGTGCTGCCCTCGAGATTTTGGTCAAACTTCTTCAGCATATCCTTCACACTGATCCCATTCAATTGTGGTGAAGACTTGGCACTGCTGAGCGGCGACCTTTCGTCGAGCGGCGAGGATACGGATCGATAGGAATTTTTGATACCTCGAGTGGGGATATGGGGGTGCTTGGGAGTGTTGCCATTGCCATTCGACCTCAGCGATGAGGGCGCCGGCCTGGAGTCGGTCGTTGCCATCCCGTTTGTCGTGCCAGTGGTCTCTGTGTAGCCGTTCGGAGACTGCTGTACGCCGCGATAGTCTCTGTAGAATTCGGCCGGGTCACCTCCACCGGTGGTCAGTCCATCCACATATCCATTCGTCGCCGCCGCGTGCAGGTTCGCAGTTGTGAGGTAGGGGAGCTTCGGCGGCAATTGAGGTTGAGGGGATCTCGCGTCGAAGTCAGGAAGCGGAGGAGGCTCGTAGGTTCGCTGCTGGAGTCGTAACGGGGGAAGTTCTGGCGATGCTGAGGAGTGCGAGTGAATATTGTTCGGGTGGGGAAGTCGATGTTGGTGTTGATGTTGATGGAGTGAATTCACGTTCGAGATGGGGCGCCTAGCATAAAAGTTCTGGTCTGCTGGATTGGGACCGCTCTCCATCGTGCCTGCACATCGATGACCAGGCCAGCATTCGCAGTCGCCTTCGCATTCGCCTCTGCAGCGCAGTCGCAATGCAATGCCTGGGCCTGTACCGTAGTCACTGGTGCTAATGCTCAGTCGCTGTCGCACCTTAGCGGTTGGAAGATCAAAGGTTTCTGGTGTTGGTAACTTGCGGTCGTGTCAGCTCGACGGATGGCCGTCTACGATCACGGATCCATGCAAGTGTCAGAGGTCGTGGGCAGAGGTGAGTGGCCGTGGGTCTTGATTTGCTGCGGCCCGTTTGAGGACTTGACGTGGTCCTTGCAGGTAGTTTGCAGTTGAGCAGCGCTGTCCCAGTCCCAATGCCAGTCCCAATGCCAATGCCCAGTACCAGTACTGTGCTCTGTGCTAGCTCTTCGGATGTTTCCTGCTGGGGCTCGAGGCCGTTTGCGCGAGGGAGGAGTAGTGGTAGTGGTAGTGGTGCAGCCGGGGGTGGTGGAGATGGTGGCTTCAGATTGATAGGGTGTGAGGAGAGGAGATTTGCTGCAGAGGGCGGAGAGTTGGCTGTCGTGAGAAGGTTGTGCAGCAGGAGATGAGGAGAGTAGTGAGGAGTCTTGAGATATATGATTCTAATCTCTAATCTAGTAGATTAAAGTCATGGAGTACAGTACCAACAGGTACCATCAATAATAAATACAGTACAACCAACAACCAACAACCAGCTGAAGAGAAATAACCTTAGACCTGGTGGACCTCTCTTCTCATCTGCAAGTCCTGGTGGTCTCCACTGTTTCCGCGGTTCACCAGGTTCTCGCCTTGCTGCGTCTCTCACTCTCGGGCGGTCCTCACCCAGGTCTTCCCTGCTGTCTTCACTCTCTCCACCGTGGTGGCCAGATTTAGCCGCTATCCCCGCTAACGGGGCCACTAGCACACTAAACTGATACCCAGCCACACCTCCAGCGCACCTCCCGATCTGCAGCAGAAGTGAGGCTTTATCGCCAAAGTGATCCATCCTCACTCTTCCCCCAAAATGCAACTCTACGCTATCGATTTCCCACCCATAGGAAGCAAGGAGCAGCATCAATATTCCACGAATGCCTTCAATAACCCCCCGTTTGAGGTATAATTCCAATACTTGATGTCTCTGGGATATTCTTCCATCTCATCTGACTCAATTCCTCATGCCAATTCCCGACTCTATTGTGCCGCCAGTGAGATGCCGTCTGGTTGGTCCGGCCCGTTGTCCGCCTTTCCAGAACAACAGGGGAGCATCCGTCACGTAGCTTTTCGACGCGCTGGATTGAGGTATTCGTATTTTCGAAAACGACAGGCTTGATTCCTGCGGCGCGATATATGTGAGGCGTGCAACCTTTCAATTAATCTGTGAAGAGTTTTCTGGCTGAACTTTGACTGAAATTTTGAGGCTCGTGGCACAGGCGGCATGACGCGTTGGAAATATCAACATTGAGAATTTGTATTAGAGGGCGCCCCGACAATTACAACAGACGGCATGAGATACCTTCAACACCAAGCTCTATGTTGGAATTACAGCTGCAGAGAAAGTTGCATGAAAAATGCAGGAAAAATTCAATTTTAGACTCAGCGAAAATAAAGTCTCGAAAGCTGCAACTTGGAATTGGAAACTTTGTACACGAGATCTTGCATGCAACTACCATCAACCCTCGTCGCAAAGCCCAAGAAACAACACAGGTACCCCCAGCTGTACCAAAAAGCAAGCAAAACAAAAAAATACCACGCTGATCGCATTCACTCCTTCACCGCTTTTCAAGATCGGCTTCACGAAAATCCGTGGCATGAATCAAAGCGCCATCAAACTTTCAACAACCACTCACGTGTACGCGCACCGCAACACCATGGCAGGAAAAAGAAAACGAACGCGTCCAAACGCGCAAGAAGGCGGTCAGAAACGCCAAAAGATCTCTGATCCTCTCCAAAGCAGCAAGGATCCAATCATCAAGCACGCGTTGCTCGCGCAGTACTATCCTCAAGTATTCACCCTACGCGAATACTTGCTTCGACGCCTACCGAACACGTCGAAAATCAGGAGGAAGAAGATTGCGTCTGTTGGGCGCAATCCGAGTGCTGAGCATAGGGAATTGGAGGAGGAGTTGGCGAGGTTTCTAGATCAGACGTTGGTTGGGGAGTCGGTGTGTCTGGAGGTTTCGAAGCAGGAGAGATGGAGTCAGTGGATTTCTTTTTCGCAGAAGGTGGATGATTCTGTGTCTACGCTGGTTAATTTGAGTTCTCCGGGAGTATATTCGCAATCAGAGGTATGTTTTCCCGTCCGATTTACGACGCGTACTGATCGGATATAGATTGTTGATTTTTCCATCTGGCTTCTCTTTTCTAAGAAATACCGGTATACGTCGAATGGCAATGCTCAGCATTTGTTATGTCAGGGCTTTCAGAAAGATCTCAGCATTCGCACCATGGGACGAGACGACATTACATCTGCCATACCAGGATTGCAGTCCACGTATCCAAACAGCCATGTGACATCCATGAAGTCCAAGCCATGGCCTCAAGTCTTGTTATTGATGGGCAAGGAAGGCGAGAGGGCGATGATTGATTTGATTCTGGATTGTGGGATATTTCTGGAGGTTGAAAGTGGACGTGGGGTATATCATCAGCTATGTGGTCTGTCCGAACTCCTTCACGTGTCCCAGAACGGAAACTAATCAATCACAGGCATACCATTGGGTGAGCTTCAGACGGTATCAGCGGAAAGCATACCTGCAAAGCTTCCTATTTTAAGATCCAAGCCGACTACAACTGTGAGCCGTACTCCATCGGCCATTACTCTCGTTCGAAACCGCATCTTCTATGCTCGAGCTGCTCTCAATGCAAAGGGAGGAATTAGATTCGGTTTGAGACATATTCGTACGTTTTCTATTCCTCTTCATTACATCTGCTAACAACTCAGATGTACTCAATCGCTACCCACTCAAATCGACCAATCCGGATGTATCAGAATCACCAACCAAGCCCGATTGCAGCACCATCCATGTAATGATGTACATCTTCCCGCGACAGTTCAGCCTACACAATGTTTTCACCAGCGAAGTTGATTCTCAAAAGACTGTTCAGCCTTTCATGGATTACACGCTGAGAGAAGAGGAGATTAGCAAGAAGTACCCTTCGCATTCACCACCCAAAATCCCGAAGAGACTGCGTGGAAAGGCGACGGAGTTGGTGAAGAAAATGCAGATTTTGCACGGCAGATGCTCTTACAAGGAATTGATCGAATATTATTGTCCTGTAGGTTTCAAATCCCAGTATTTGATGGTAGCTGACATCCTAGGTGGCCGATGGAGCACCACGCTTCCCAGTTCCAAAATCTCAAAGTCAAGCTACTCGCGAATCTTCTGCAAAGTTCAAGACTCAAGTGTCGGCCAGCACAGCGAACACAGTTGAAAGCCCCACGAAGTCAACCGAGATTGCTCCTCGCAAACCGTCCATGATGAATTATGCAACTCCTGAAGTTATGGTATCTGCATTTTGCCGTGCAGTGCTTTCGAAAATCATTCCCAAGGAATTCTGGGGGACTGGAGATGTGCAAACTCATAATGAGAAAGTTTTTCTGAAGAACGTCGATCGGTTTGTTAGACTTCGGAGATTTGAGAGTTTGTCTCTCCATGAATTATCTCAAGGCTTGCAGGTATTTCAATTGTCCTCTAAACTGATCTAACGCCAGTCTAATATCATCTCAGATCTCTCAAATCGCATGGCTTCAACCCCCAAACACCGCTAACAACAAAGCATCCCAATCCGATCTCTTAAAACGCCTCGAAATATTCCACGAACTCCTCTACTATCTCTTCGACTCCCTTTTAATCCCCCTCCTCCGCACCAACTTCCACATCACAGAATCCAACGTCCACAAAAACCGGCTCTTCTATTTCCGCCACGATGTATGGCGTTCACTATCAGAACCAGCAATGGCATCCCTCAAAGCCTCCATGTTTTCCGAGATTCCTCTCTCCGATGCAAAGAAGCTACTTGATTCAAGGACACTCGGATACAGTCAAGTGCGACTCCTACCAAAAGAAAACGGCGTACGACCAATCATGAATCTGCGACGCCGGATGCCAAACAAGAAATGGAAATCCAATCTCGGTCCAAGCATAAACTCCACGTTGGCGCCAATCCACAACATCTTCACCTACGAAGCCGCCTCCAACCCCTCCCGTCTCGGCTCAACACTATTCTCCATCAACGACCTCTATGCCAAACTAAAAACCTTCAAAGCCTCTCTCGGCAACTCCAACGCGCCACTGTATTTCGCAAAAGTAGACGTAACCAGCGCATTCGACACAATCCCCCAATCCGCCGTTCTGGACCTAATGGCCACCCTGCCCTCCTCGTCTGAATACGCACTACAAAAACACCTTCTCATGAAACCAAACGATAATCACCGTCTAGATCCCTCCGCGAAAGCATCAAGAAAATATTCAAGTCTAGCATACCCACTCGACGATTTCGAGTCCTTCTCCGACAATCTACCAGAATTGGCGCAGGAAAAGAAAAACGCAGTCTTCATACCGAATATCGTGCCTCGCACCGTGCAAACCACGAATTTGCTGAGTCTGTTGAGGGAACACGTCACCCAAAACATCGTCAAAATAGGAAAACGCTACTACCGCCAAAACACCGGTATCCCGCAAGGCTCCATCCTCTCCTCCCTCCTCTGCAATTACTTCTATGCCTCCCTCGAGTCCACGCACCTCTCTTTCCTTTCCCCCCCACAATCCCTCCTCATGCGCCTCACGGATGATTTCTTGCTTATTACGACGAAGCCGGAGCATGCGAGGAGGTTTTTGCAGGTGATGCATGATGGGTTGCCGGGGTATGGGGTGAGGGTTAAGGAGGATAAAACGTTGGTTAATTTTGAGGTTGAGGTTAATGGGAGACGGGTGAAGAGGGTGGTGGGGGAGAGGGGGTTTCCTTTTGTGGGGGTGAGGGTTGATGTAAGGAGCTTGGGGGTGGGGAGGGATAGGGAGAGGGGGGCGGAGGGGG
>Ga0247778_1000244_pt1 | contig 91920 bp, 114 predicted proteins | sample UWRJL049202B5_FD_179939 | JGI IMG/M metagenome (GOLD analysis project Ga0247778, IMG submission 179939) | Plant litter microbial communities from Arlington Agricultural Research Station in Wisconsin, United States - UWRJ-L049-202B-5 | ecosystem: Environmental > Terrestrial > Plant litter >... | reverse complement strand
ACTCCCCCACATAAGATGATTATCAAACCCCTCAACCATATCCCATCCATCTGTATAGCCCGCAGAGTGCTCCTCCGCCCACTCTCTCAGCGCATCCCAGTCCTGGCATTTCTTATGCTGGCCGTGCCCGCTGTCTCGGTGGCCTGTGGATCGAAGAAGTGTGTCGTCGGGGTTGCACATGATATATTGGCGCAATGCATCGAAGCAGTGTAGATCGTGGGGGTAAGACCACTTCCAGGGTGGCGGTGTTCCGGTGGCGAGAGAGACGTAGTGGATTCGTAGCATGCGCTGATGCATATTAGTTACAGGCTTCATCTTGAATGGTAGGGAACTTGCCACACAGTGTATGGCATGGTATGCCTCGAGGATGTAAATATGCTTGCTGTCGTCTCCGGGCATTTTGAAAGATTCAGGGAGATTATGGGAAGTTACATAGTCTTGATTGACTGCTACGACACCTCGTCCTGACTTGATTGAGGCCCATGCTAGAGATGCTTCACTTTCGTTTTTGGAGTTGAATGGGTTAGGCAGGAAGTTTACTCGTTGAACATTTCGAGTCCTTCTCAATCCTACTAATGCACTAGTCAGTTTAGACTTCGAACTCCGGTGGTCAATCCGCGGATGAGGATCATGCCTTCTGAAAGAAGTTCGCTCGATGCTTTTTGTAATTTCGCCCGAGTACGAATGAGGAGAAACGCTTCCAGGACCACCAGCGCAAAGAAGAGAGCTGTCAGCGCAAGCAGCACTCGGTTCCATAAACTCGGCTTATGGCTCGATCGATATTTCAAGTCTGATAGAAAAGTCTCTTTCTCTTGATTTGATCCCCATTCTGAAGATACCGTTTCGTCATCATCTAGGAGTGGAGGAGTTTGATCTGCTTCCGCCATCGATACTTCCATCTGGTACTGGTTCAGATTTTCTGCGAGAGGATACTGGATTTCGAAAGCTTCATTGATACCGACAGGAAGGAAAAGGTGGGGCAGTACTGTGCCACATGTACCCCAGTTTCGGTAAATGCTGTGAATATGGTAACAGTATCAGTCCCTCTGAGACTGGATGGCCGGCCAATCGGACCGAGTACGCGGTCTCCTGTACTAACTCTAATTACTTGACTGAGGAACTCAGCAATTCGCCCATTTGTGTGAGATGCACGCCCGTTGTACGCATCGACAAGTAGATATCCTTGTTCTTCGGTTCCGAAGAGCACACTAAACACTCGATCATATCATCTTAGGGTGCATTTACTATAAGATGCAGCTAAGATCCAGACTTGGATTGCGTCCGGCGATACACAGCGTCGCTATGCGTATATGCAGTACACGTTTTACCCCTCTGTTCTCGACCTTCCGCATTTGACCTATCTCCGAACCTATCACGAGGAGAAAAATACTTCATGCATTTAGTGAAATCATGTACTTAGGACCAAATACTGTATCTTACTGGTTACCCTGTTAATGGCATATTTCTGGGGCATAAATGATACTACATCTGCTGGGATTTGATTCTTGGACTTTCGTTCATCCTGGTCATCTGGGCCCGGAAGGGATATCTCGTGCAAAATTAGTTCGCAATCGCCGATATTAAGCAGAGCGTTCACTTTTTGGTGGCGTTCTATGGCAGCTTTTATTGGAAGATATCGGGGTTCTCGCTCAGCGTTGCCGATCTGCAGGTGGTGGACACCACTCACTGTGACCGGCAGTGCCTGCACTACATCAACCGGAGCATAGTACTTGGTAATTCATGTATTAAAATCGACATATATACATATTTGACCTTAAAACTGGTCGCTCCTCCTGGCGATCTTTTCATTTGATCAATTCAATTTCATTGCCACAGCGCATCAACACATTTGATCTCGTTTCCATTTGAGCTTCAAGATAATTGACAACTTCTTGTGTAGGTTCTATCTTCTCCATTCTTTAAACGTTTTATCATTATGTGTTTTTCAACATACAGGTATTGACTAAACGAGCCATATAGTCTTCAACTTGCTGTCAGCAACGATGTTTCTGTTCAAAGCTATTATTCCCATTGGGCTCTTCCTCTCATCTTGGACTTACGCTGCTCCCATCGCCGAAAGCAAAGCTCTTATGGCGACCCGAGGGAATGACTTTGATTTTGAGGCATTGTCTCACGCCTCTGTCCGTCGCGAAGCTGACGCCGCCCCGCCAGTCTGTTCCGAATTTGGTGAAGGTTCTAATGCCTGTCCTTTGTAATTGATTATTTTGACTTTGTCGTCCAGTAAGTGCGAGAGAATTCTCGAGTGCCTTTTCATTCTAATAACCCCAGAAGCTTTGTCTGATCGCGAAACGACGAAACATATTAAGAGACGCCCCCTTGCAAGCCAGTTAGGCAAACAAAAAAGAACCTTCAAGATTATGACAACAGCTTTTCGCAATTTCTAAATTTTTAAATCCAAATTTCCAATCTCTCTTTCTCATGCTGTCATAAATTTGCAAGATCAACTCAGAGGGTGTATGTCATAGCTGGGATGGATGTGACGCTTCATTATCCAGCAAATTGTGTCATTCTTATAGACCAATGCCCAGCTAGAGAACGTAATTCCGGTAGGAGTATATTCTTCGATCATTACAAAATCGCCTCTCCCCTATGAATTGAAGCACCCATGTGATATAGCGCCTTTGGACCCTCAAGTTTTAGCGTTTTTACTCATTTTTTCCCAGCCAGCCTCTAAATACCCTGATAGTAGTTGAGCTCACTTGCATGCAAGTGACACTGCTAATTCGTACGAGGCGCCGTATCTACAGTATTCAGATAGTGTTCGGTATATTTTACCCCGCAGAACTTGGAGGGTCGCACAGAATTGGGTCCCACCTACCCAAGTATTGGTCTTTCCCATTGATATAGTCGTGGGCTCCGCTTTGGGATATCCATGAGTGACGTCCACTGCTTTCGTCGTTTGCGTGTGTAAAATTTATTCGAAGTTCCTCCAAGGTTGCCATTGACATGCACTGCCTCCGAGAGAGTGGCGCCACAAATTAATGACACCTTCCAGTGTGGATAAGTCAGGGGATTTACGATTGGAGACATCAAACCTCATTTCTTCCGGCAACTGCGCTCAAAGGACGATTGACGCATGTTTTCGGACGTCGGCAATCAAGTAGGGAGTATTGAAATCTTGGCAATTATCCAACCAATAGCATCTTCTCTGTATCACCATCCCTGCAAGGTCTCCTGTGATTGTGCTGCTAAATGTTACAGCGCTTGGCAGCTGAAAACCCGACGGAAATTTTCTCTACGTCCTCGAGCGAGATATCTGATAATTCAAGTTATTGAAGAGACAGAATGGGGTAGAAAGTAGCGACTGCCTGACGTGTAATTGAGTACCACAGCGTGGCGATTGATGCTGTGCTCTTTGCTATATTTAGATGCTATCGTAGTTAGTCAATTTACGACAAGCGCTTGGGTCCTGGAGCTACGGAACATATTCTCGGGTACAATTTAGACCTGGAGTATCTTCGGGTGGCTCTTTATCCCAGAGTGGTGCGTTGGGAGCCATAGCAACGTTTGCGTTCTCCGGTTAATAGCAATCGGTGCAAGTCGTCGGGCATCCGAAATGGGGCTGCAGGCCAAGAGCTCGTCACCATGGGTGTCGCTATGTATTAGCAGTACTCTCGGTACTGGACAGGGGTCTTATCATACGATACCTTCAATTTGCAATTCATGGATTTCTGCTCAGCTTGTCGGGGGTGACAACCAGATGCATGTCCCCGACGCTGCTGCCTGCCGCTGAATCCCACCTTAACTCTTGCTCCCACCAATGGGCCCTTCAAGAAGCAGCCAGTCAAGTATGTGGCCCTTGAGAAATGAGAAACGGCCGATTCAAATGTTACAATGCTCAAAAAGAGATGACCAGAGAGGAAGGTGTCTACTAAAAAAAAATATACAGGTACAATATCACTCCCGGCAGCGGCTGAGCCCTACAAGATAAGCGATTGTCAACACTTTTAACAACTGCAACAGAAGCTCAGGGTTGTGTCGGGCCGATGCATGGATTTCCAGATATTCTCAGCTCAATGTTGATGAGTGTAGGATAATCGGCCTACTTGGCTACTTGACGACTGACCTTCTTCTCCGCTCCATTCCCAGTCTTTGTCGTAAGAATATCACCACTGTTAAACGTCAGAAAGTTTGTCACATTAGTCATATGCCATATTTCTTCCTGGAAGGGTTCCGAGTCATCACTTCGAGATGATTGATCTACCTAAAGCACCCAGTCCGGCCGGGGTATACACTGTATGCATCCTCATGCCCATCATAGCTTCAGTAGTCGTCGCAGCGCGATTTTGGATCCGCAGAACAAGAAAAGCCGGACTTGGAGCCGATGACTGGACTATCTTGGCTGGACTTGTGAGTTTTCATGAAGTCTCTGGTCAGTGAGGTCACGGAGCACTAATAATAAAGATTCTCGATTGGGCAATGAGCGCTTTCATCATAGCCGGTGAGACTTCAGCGTAAATTACCCCAATTACTTAAGCTAATATAATGGAAAGGAATCAGTCAGAGGCTTTTTGGCTATCATACGAAGCAAGACCCAGTCACCGGCGAAGAAACGCTTACTTGGAGAGAACATCGGCAAGTCAAGGTAATTGGTTGCTAGATCGCATCAGCCAGAGTTCTAATTAATTTTCCAGTATCTTGCCGTATTTTACATCATGAATGTTGTGTCTCTCGGAATCATCAAATTGAGCGTGCTTTTGCTTTATAGGAGAATCTTTGCGGCCAACAAGCGATTCAACATTACTTCAATTGTTCTTTGTGCGGTGATAATATTATGGTCATTTTCCTTCCTTATGGCATATATTTTCGAGTGTGGAACGAACCTTTGGGCCATATGGACAAGCGGAGCAACAATCGAGAAATACTGCGACAATGAGGCTGCTCAAACGGTTTCGTTCTGTGTTACAGATGCTGTCACTGACCTTCTGGTTATCACTGCCCCCATACCATTGATTTGGACTCTTCAAATGTCTTTTGGGAACAAATTGGGACTACTTGCTGTTTTCTCTTTGGGTCTTCTGTAATACCTCCATAAAATCTATCAGTCTCAAGCAAGGAATACTAAGGAGAACATAGGTCAACGGCTTCCAGTCTTGTAAGGGCAGTTATTACGGGATTCTTTGAATTGGGTACGCTAATTTAAATGCTATAATTTGGCAAGACAATCCAGCTGATGTATGTGTTCTAGGTACAACGCAAGGCGGCCGTGATTTGATTGGTTTGACTTCGTGATTTTAGCTTCATGCAAATTGCTAATGGAGGGCAGGTGCAAATACAAATATTGTCATTTGGAGTTTAGTAGAAGTTGGTGCAGCTATTATTGGAGCCTCACTTCCTACAATTCGCCCGCTCTTCTCGGGAAGGTCTACAGAAAGTATCGTTCGTAGCATGCGCTCAATATTCTCCCTACATTCTGGGAACACCAAGAATTCGGGATACGGGAATCTCTCCTTCGAGAATGTCAATGGCCCTCACGAGCTTCCTCTTGCGAAGATGGAATCGAAGACTTCCTCATCTGCCGCCGTGGACAATACTCGTTCGGAAATCGGCGCTTCTGAAACGAGTGGTCGAATGGGGCCCAGTCCTTAGAAGCATAGTGGTGAAAGTGTAAATGGTGAGGGAAAGACGTTAATTAGTCCATTGAACTCAGGTGTTTTGAATAGGGTAAGGGATACGATCTATCAGAAGTATTTTTTCGTCTCATAAGTTACCCCGCTTTCTCAAAAACGCCTCGGATTCATGTACTCTTGAACGCTGCAGGGTTCGATAAAACAAGACTCATTCCAAAGATCAATGGGCTTGAGATTGTTGGATAGTATGTAAAAAAAAATTGAAGAGCAACCTCTAGGATGCAGTTAGGGTATATATACGGAAGGTTATCCGCGCACAGAGTTCATATGCATCCTCAGCCGATCACAATCCTCGTAATGCAACTTGTCCGATGCAGCTATATATATAATTCTAGAGATGGATAAATAGAAAGTAGTTGAAACTATCTTGAGCTTCTGAGCTAAGCTCAGTGAAGAAGGTTGTGCCCAACCAACAGTTTGTTGCACCACAGATCCATGCCTAGCAGCCCGAAAGGCGCAGCAACCCAGATGACATGAGCGTCCAATACACAAAGAGCACCGAATCCTCTTCCTAGCGCTCAACCACACATTCCTTTCAGTTACCAATCATGCAGTCTGATCCATTTGGGGCGATTGAATCTAGCAAAGACTATAAATGGTAAACATATTTTCATATTCAAAAGAAAATTTACAGGGTGTGATTTGTAGTAGGTACATTCTCGACATTGACCACAGGATAACGCCAGATGTACGTGGATTTATTTTTTGATTAAATTCACGCAGCACTAATGTAGAGCAGATTCGCAGACTGCTCGAGAGCTACAGCCAAGTGCCACCCGATGAAGTCCGGCAGCATATATACACCATTGTAAGCTCAAACGCATACAGCTTTCTGCCTTTGCTGCACCCATCTAAGCTTATGGAGCCGATTTTGAAGAAATTTCATTCTATACCTTCTTCTTGTTATAGCAGCAACGTATTCGGTGCTAATCTGAATCCACTAGCGCGATAAAGCTTGAGATATACGTCCTTACCCGTGTACTGGATTGGGCGGTTTCTTAGACCCAATGATTGCCAGATCTCCAGCTTATCCTGCGATACTAGCTCAGCTCAAACAAGGAGAATCACTTCTTGATATTGGTTATTTCATCGGACATGATCTGCGGAGGCTTGTATGTGATGGAGCCCCTTCCAATAAGCTTTTCGCTGTCGATATCGTTAATCATTGGGACTTGGGATACGAATTATTCCGAGATACTGATAAATTCAGCGCCAAATTCACAAAGGCGGACCTTTTGAATCCAAATGAGGAGCTTAAGTCCCTAGAGGGAAAGATGGATATCATTTCTGTGATTCACGTTCTGCACCAATGGGATTGAGATGGGCCGGTCATCGCAGCTAAGAAGTTGGTATCTTTTACCCGTCCTGGATCCCTGATTGCTGGATACCAAGCTGGAGGATTGGCTGGTCGAAAAGCCGGGAAGTCAATCTCAAGGAGTACAGCCCCTTACCATGGAAAATTGAGTCCCAAAGCAGTCTTGAATCGAATAAAGGCTGACGCTACAAATTTTTCATTGGAACGGTAACAAGCTTGGCGCAGATCATTTGAGCAGGATGCACAACCCCGAGAGTTGGAAGCAAATGTGGGACGTGGTTGGAGAGTCCACAGGAACAACATGGAATGTTGAGGCAAGCTTGAAGACGTGGACAGAATGCGGATACAAAGCAGAGGAAACTGCTTACCTGGGTGAGGACGCAAGAATGTTGGAGTTTGTTGTCACGCGAGTTGAATGAGACATCTATCATATCAAGTGAGTATGACCACAAGTCCCCAGCAATGGAAATCCACCCTTATGACTCAAGGACGCTATTTCTTATATCGGCACCAAATTGAAGTCGCTTTTCATTCCTTCTCAGGCTCGCACACTTGAACGCATGATAATCCAGATCTAAATCAGTCAGACTCATCAAGACCCGGAAATATGAGTTAGGATTACACTTTCTTTTCCTAGACCCCCTTTTTGGTTTATAGCTTGTGAACGTTCTTTTCCGTTTGTTATACAGCATTCTGTCTGAGACATATTCTTCCAAAAGTCAAGAAATTCTTCGAAGAGCATTTAATTTGAAATAGCTCCCAACTTCGTACTTTTCTTCCAAATTGACCATATCCTGACGAAATTCCTTCCAACCGTTCAACCTGTTCCTCCTAACCCTTACGAAAAATACCGTATTACCCACAATACGCCGGTCCACTCCCACAGAACCCCCACTTACTACAGCAAAGCCCTTCCGCACAAGGCGGTCCCGTTCCACACCCATTAGGAATCTGCCCGCAATAATTCGGGCCCGTCCCACAATATCCCCACTTCGAGCAGCAAAGCCCAGTTGGACACGGCGGGTTGCAGACGTTTGGACTCCCGCAGTACTCGGGCCCGGTGCCACAGTAGCCGAATGAGCTGCAGCACATGCCGGCGGGACATTGCCCGTTCACGCAGGCCCCGATGTTACCGCCGCAGTAGGCGGTCCCGGTTCCGCAGTATCCCCATTGTGAGCAGCAATATCCGGATGGACAGTCAGCGGCGGTGAGGCATTGACCGTCTACCCGCTTGGAGAGGGAAAGTACTGGGAAGGTGGGTGATGGGGTGGTTGTGGTGAAGAGGAGGATGAGTGGGATGAGATATGATGTTGGATTAACGATCATTGATGTTGAGTTGGTTGATGTGATTTTGATTTTGATTGTGTTTGAATTGGAGAACTAGAAGAGATTAAGTATGGAGGAGATGTTAGCTATATACTCCGTAGCGGATATGCTGCATAGTAAGGCGAATATATGAGTGGGATGAGAGTCCAGGTGCTTTTGCATTAGGTCTCACTGCCGCGGTTCAACGTTACACTCACCGAGCAGCTCGAATTTTGGTATTTTAGGTAAGAAAGTGGTTTGGTTGGTCAAATTTGAGAATTTCTCGTATTTATGCTTGCTCTATCGCGCTGTCGTCTCATGTGGTGCGGAAAAATAACGAAGTGGTTTGAGCACCAGTTGATCACCTGATTCGCCACCGTCATCTCATTGAATTCCCTAGTCGTGCTAGAAGGGGCCAGAGCGCCCATTACTTCCCTTTGAGTAAGTAAATACGAGTCTTCCTGAAATAGACGTTCAAATTGATTCTTGCAGCAATTGGTAGGCAGGTGTTGTGACTCAGGTGGGATCGCCTTCTCGCTTAATTATCGCTTGTGGAATAGGGGTACAAGGGGGAGGGGGATCATCTTCTTTCCAGGGGTGAGATGACAAACGTTAGCTCAAACGAGTAGTAGCACATTTCCAAATTACAACCTCCCTACATTTATATCAAATTATTTGGCTTCAAAAAGCGAAGATCTCGTTCATTCAAAGCCCAAATTGTGTCCCAAGCAGCATTTACTTCTTCTTCCTCTTCTTGTCACTATCGCCACCTTTCGCTTTACTATACACAGACGTATGTATCATCCAGTCTTTCCAAGAGTAAGAGGATACAACGCTATGAGATCCAGAGCCACTGCTCGCGCTATCATCATCTTCATCGTCCCCCGAATCCGAATCTGAATCCGAATCTTCACTTCCCGCCTCCTCAGCCTCATCCTCCGCAATCTTCAGCGCCGCCAACTCTCTCTGCATTTTTGCCATCGCAGCCTTCCGCTCTTCAGAGCTCAAAGTCCGCGCATGCGCCACCGCACTTTCAAGCGTACTCCCAAATGGCCCACCTTTCGGCTGGCCTTGCCTGTCCACCGGCGTCGGGGCAACCCGTCTCGTCTTTCCACCTCCACGAGCAATTCCCTCAGTCGGAGGCGCGGTCCCTGCAAACGTGTCAGGCCGGTCACCGGCCCCATCAAGTCAGCCATTATTTGCCAAAGAGCCACCATAGAAATTCGGCGGGGCCATCCCCTCGATCTCCGGCGCGGGAACTTCCTCCGCTTCAGCAGCTGCGAGGGCATTGTCGTAATCTAATCTTCACATTAGCATCAAATCTCGGATTGCTAACAATTTGAGATAGAGAGAGAACATACCATCTCTAAAAGAACACCTAGCCCCGTTCCCCCCATAATGACAATTCGCACAAGAATATCTCAGCATTCCCTCCACGAAAATACAAGTATCAAACGGCCCGGACGGCGTTTTCTTCCTGCAATGCGCGCAGCCACGTACGGGGACTTCCCCACGCTCTTGCGCTAAATAGGCTTCTTCGTTCGTCATACGTGTCGTGCCGCCGCTGAAGACGCGCCCGGCGCGCATAACGACTGCGCGGAGGATGGGTAGGGGCGCGAGCTGACGGATTGTGGGGGTGACGCGGGTTACGGGCCTGTTGTCCACGATGAGGGTTGCGGGGTCGATGGCTGCCATTTTGGTGAGTGTTTGCGGGTATGCGGGTGTGGGGTTTCGGGGCTTGGAATATGCTTGCGTCTTGATGGGAGGAATAATTTGAAACTCTGGACTTATGGGCATGTTCCCATCTCATTGTTGAAAATAGAACTAAGGAGAGTTAATATTCTTTATTGATAATAAAACCGAATATACCGGAAATGGGCACTTGGTTGAATGGAGCAATAAGCTTTGAGGCTCTTTGTGGCATATATTCTCAATGGACTGGAAAAGCCAAGTTCGTAGCCGTCTTTGATGAATTGACCTTTTAGACTCATCAAGAGTAGCGACTGAGTTAAAATTCTGGAGAGCTGAGTTCGATTTGCCAATGAAACACTTGATTTTTGAACCCTACCAATTTCAAATTCGGAAACAGCGCCAGGCCACAGATCAATAGGATCAGGCCCATGAACCAATTTTCGAACCCATATATATACGAGCCAATATGTGCCAAATTCCAACTTGCTCGCTCCCAAAAAATCCAAAGACGCCAAAAAGTAGACTCACAATCAACCTCTCAACTCTTCCCCCCTTCACTTTCCGCTTCTATCCTCAACAGCTCCCTCCCCCTAGTCCCCAACTCCCTATTCTCCCAAACACTCTTCTCGCTCCCCCAAACCGCCAAATCCACCATACAAGCACTCAACTCATCCACCCCCACACTCGGCATGACCCACCCCAGGACCCCCTTTCCCCCTTTCCTCACGCTCGCCGGCCTCGCAACAAAAGCCTCAAAGCCCTCAGTCTGCTTCGCGAAGTCCAGGACAGCGAGCTCGGCTTCGCCGCCTACTTTGCGGACGGTTGGGTATATCCAGCCGGAGGCATCGGGGCGGAGAGTCAGGAAACCGCTGGTGAGGATGAAGCGGAAGGGCTTGGGGGAGTTGGGGAGGGAGGCGAAGGCACGTGCTGCTGCTAGCGTGTAGTTTATTGATACTTTTCGCATCAAATCTGCGTCGAGCGACTTGGCGCCTATTGTCCTGCTCACGATGCCGAATTAGTCGTCTGTTATCACGTGATAGGTAGAATGGATTTACCATATGCAAGCTTGAGCCCCGTCTAATTGCTCTAGTACGGATGGTGGGTACGTGTTAAAGTCCTCGTTTATTACAACTTTTAGTTTTGGGTTTGAGGCGTCCTTGGATTCGGTGAGGGGTCGGCGGAGAAGTGCGATGACGGATGTTATGCCGGGGGAGGCAAGCGCGCGAGACAGAACTTCGCCGCCGATGAAACCGCTGGCTCCAGTAATGATGAGCTTCATGATTATCGTCTTGCTCGAGCTGATTCTTGGAAAGATGAGATGAAGAAGTTGGAGGCTCCAATCACGTGGTGTGGGATTTCGAATGTGGCGGAATAGTTGCTGATATCCTTATAATTGCGACAGAGGAGTCAAAGGGTAGTCCGAACGAGGACTTAGAGGATGATGATGATCTCAAATGAAGGATATATACCTCTCCTTATATTCGACTGGAACGGTGGAATGAGAATCATTCCACCGTCCTACGACATCGATATTGACCCGATCGGGCAACCCCAAAATATGCGGATAGTTTGCTTCTAGGTAAAGAAGCTCGCAATAATGACGCGTGCGGGAGCGCTCGCGTTAGAAAACGCGGGGTACATTTGATAGGCCGAACATGGATGGCAAGGGATAACACAGGAGGCAAAAGACCGACTCGGCTCAGAGTTGCCCCGCTTAGTTTGCCGAGTCACGGGGCAGACCCCCCTTGATTGAAATTGCGATTTATTCGGCTGGCGGCAGCTTGCGCATCTAGATGATATATAACGCCTTTTCAAACGCCAAATTTCTAAAACGCCGAGTAGAAATGCATTAGTACTTTTCAAATCCCACGTCCTCCAACTTCGCGGCCTTCGCGATGACTTCTTCCTTTATGTTTTCTGCGTAATCTTCGAGGCGCAATCGAATGCTCTCATCAGAAGCTCCGAGAATTCTAGCAGCTAGCAAAGCAGCATTGACGCTGTTGTTGATAGCAACTGTAGCGACGGGCACGCCGCGTGGCATTTGCACAATGCTAAGTAAGCTGTCCATTCCGTCACCAATGCTTGGTTTGACAGGAACGCCGATCACTGGAAGGGGAGTAGAAGCCGCAATCATGCCGGGCAGATGCGCGGCTCCGCCCGCAGCCGCAATGATGACTTTGAAGCCTCTTGAGACGGCAGAAGATGCAAAGTCGGTCATTCGTTGAGGGGTGCGATGCGCCGAAGTGATGGTGACGTGGAATGGAATGTTCAGGGTAGTGAGCAGCGCGAGACCTGGTTTTAAGACAGGTAAGTCGGAGTCTGAACCCATTGTGACAGCAACCAAGGGCGGAGATGACAGTGATCCGGTGGCCGCGGACTGAGATACTGGAGCGAGTGCGGCGAGTCCTTTTCTCTCTGCGCGCATTCCATCTGCCAGGTTAAGAAGTGGGGCAATGAGTGATTGCCCTTGGGAAGGCGAGCTCGCAACCACTGTAATGTGTCCAATCTTGCGCGCCGGCTTAGACTCTTTGCCGTACATGTGAAGAGCAGCTGTTGGAATGGCAGTAGCCTGCTTCATCAATTCGTCGTGAGCAGTCATCGAGGCTCCACCAAGGACGTTCAGCATGATTGTCGAAGGAAACATTGCTGGTATAGTAGAGTTGGGGAAGGATGGCATGATTCTGAGAATCGAGAGAAGCTGGGACTTGAATTGGTTCATAGTAGGGCAGGCTTCAATCGTCTGGGACATCTTGTTAGCGATCCAGACCATTCATTCTAACTTGAATAAACTTACATAGTGACCGGAATTATGGGCTACACAAGCAAAGAATGTTAGCAAAGCTGATACGGGATTTGCCTAGCTAATATCTGGGGTAATCGAGGTGTAACTTACGCCGTGGGGCGATTTCATTGACAACAAGCTGGCCTAAAACTTGTTAATGATATCTCCAAAGGGAAGGCGGTCACTTACCATCGCGCATGAGAAATAGCTCTACGCCAAATACCCCTCTCCCCCAGAGGCTGCCCACAGCCTTCCGCGCGAGGTCCTGGGCTTGCTTCTGGAACTTCTCTTCGACATTTCTCGGAGGCAGGTAGACCAGCTTGCAGATCGAATCCTCATGTATCGTTTCCACAGCTGGATACGCAATGCAAGCCTTCCCATTCTCAGTCGGCTCATCCTCCGTCTTAACAACCATAACCGCAAGCTCTAATCGAAAATCTGCCCATTTCTCCACATATAAGCCCCTCCCCTTCAGCGCATCCAACGCTTCCTCAATCTCAGCCTCAGACTTCACAGGGAAGTTACCCCTCCCATCATAAGCATCCCTTCGAGCCTTCAACATAAACGGATACCCGAACTTATTGCCCACCTCCCTCAACGCCGCCGCATTCGATTCCACAGCCCTCGATTCAGCAACATTAACACCAGCCTTGACAAGGTGATCCTTCTGCGCATATTTATCCTGTATAACCCGAATAGTCCTCCAACTAGGCTGGATCTGCACGCTCTTGCGCTTCCCGTCCACCTGGACGCCCTTCTCCGCGATCTCCTCTAGGACCTCCGTATCCACATGCTCGATTTCGACGGTCAGTATGTCCACTTGTTTCGCAAGCTCGAGGATTTTTTCGCGCGAGGTGAAGGAACCGTCGACGTGCGGCACTTTGGCGTTTACTTGTTTCGCGGGCGAGGCGGGCGCATCGAGGATTGTGACGGAGATGCCGAGAGGGTTGGCGGCTTCGCAGAGCATTTGGCCGAGCTGGCCGCCACCGAGGAGGCCGATCTTGGGATACATCGTGGGCAGACCTGTGGTGGGAGATGTCAGTGGGGGTTGCTCGGCGAGGGGGAGCTGGTTTGGAGGGGTACCCACGAGCTCGGAGCTTTAGATTGGGATCTTGAGAGGTTCACTGCCACGGGGCTTTGGCGGGAAGTCTTCGAGAAAATCTCGTGGAGATTTTCACAAGGTGCGCTGATTATCAATTGTCAAGGGGAGGGATTTTGAAGCTTGGAATTGTCGTCGCGACAGAATATTTTGGCAGAATTTTTGATGGCCGGTTTTGCCCCGCTTTTCCCAAACCGGCTGACCGCCTTTGAATAGGTCATTTCTCACACATCTTGAGTCATAATAACACCATAATTCTACACTAGCATAGTCAAGAATCAAATTCAGAATTTTTTAAAGGCTTGAAACGAACATAACTCTAGTGTTGTTGTCTCATCTTCTGAACTCCAACATTATCCAGAATTTGCAAAGACCTTCAGTCATCCCCTGACAAAATCCTCACATTTTAGAACTATATTCTGATCAAGTCTAACTCTACGCACCGATACCGAAGTCCTCATCCCTATCAGACTTCCCAGTAAAAATGGAGCACCCCTTCACCCAGAAAGGCAAAGCCGTCCTCTTCGACCTGGACAGGACACTCTTCGACCACCAGCACTCCCTAGAGACCGCCATAGAGGCAATCCAGAACAAACTTCCTCAATTTTCAGTCTTCACAAAAGACCGACTAATTGAAGCATACGATAGTAGCTTGCAGCAAGCTTACAATTTATATGTGGGCCGTGAGATCAGCTATCAGGAGAAAGACACTGAAAAATTCCGCCTCCTCTACGCGGAGCTCGGCCTCCCGGAGCCGAATCAAGATCAGACCCAGGAATTCAAGAGTGTGTACCGAGCCGCATACAGGGCAAGTCGGCGAGCAACACCGGGCAGTATCGAGACCCTGGCCGGATTGAAGAGAGCAGGCTGGCGACTCGCAATCGTCACAAACGGACAAACCGCGGATCAGATCGACAAGGCAGAAGCTATCGGCGTGGCAAATTTCATCGAAGTCATCATTACCTCCGAAGACATGAACATGGCCAAACCAAATGCACGAATTTTTGACGCTACACTAGACGCTTTAAATGCGGGAGCGTGTTGGTCGTTCGTAGTTGGTGATGATCTGAAGGCAGATATCCAAGGGGCGATTAACCAGGGGATACTTTCTCCGATTTGGTACAATCCTATGGCGGAAGCGAAGAAAATAGAGTTTTCTCAGCGCGAGGTTACAGTAATTCGCGACATGCGCGAGTTGCTGCCGATGCTTTGCATGAATCCGTTGATAGCACAGTTGCATAGCTTTCGACTGAGCTAGATAGATAGGGCTTTGGCGCTGCGGCCACCACGAAAGGTCGGGGGTAGTCCGTACATCAGCGGCACGCATAATATATCAAAGTGCCTCATCGTCCTAGTAATCGGCGCGTGAACCCACTGCCGAATCTTTTCTTCTTTGAATCAAACTCGGCCAATAAAGGCCTGGCCTACGGCTTCCAAAACTAGGTCGACGCCTACACCTGTCGAAGAAGAGCATTCGAAATAGTCTGCAGCTCCAAGTTCCAAAGCCGTTTTTCGAGCCTTTGGGACATGTTAATACATCAGTGATAAAGAGAATAAAGTACGCACCTCTTCACGCGTAACTAGTCTGGTTCGAACATCTAATTTTAGACCTACAACTAGAAATGGTAGTCCTGGCGCAGCATGTTGTTGAATTCGGGGGTGCCACTAATTTTTTTAGCGTCATGGCAAAAATGGAGGTGAAGGGTTTCTGAGCGCTTTACCTTTCTTGTAATACTTCGGAGAGAAGCAGGGTTATCAATTGCGAAACAAATTAGAAAACCGGCGGCTTTACTATAGGTGGATGGTTGTATAAGATCAAAAAACCCGTTCGTATCCCATAACTGAAGTAATACTTTCTGGTCTTTTATTTCCAGAATAGCAGAATTGTCGTTCAGTATGTTCGCAAACTAGGTTTGCTTGTCAGCTTTGCACGGTGATTGAATCAGGATTGCCGACCTCTTGGAACCTGCCACCTGTGGTGCGAAATTTCCTAGAGTAGAACCGTCAATTAATAAGTGCTACAGAGTGTAGTTCCCATGACTCACTTGTGAAGTGATGTTTTCCCAACGGCCGTGTCTCCCAAGATGACGACCTTCCTGCTTACGGTGAAGGGATTTTTGCCGATCATCGAGCCATTGGGCTTTGGCCCGCTGGATAGGGCCAAATCAGAGATGGGCTGATGGACCTTCATTCGGGGCAGACTATCCTCTTGCGTCTGTTGTGAGCCAGTATCCACGGACTTGATTAATGCAGGAAGAGAGGCCGGGTCCCCGAATTCGCTAGACATGGCCTGAGTGCTGGTTTCTTGTCGTGGGGGCATCTGCATCGGAAGCGATAACGAGCCTCGCATGGCGCGAGGATACCGAGGTATTGTTGCAGATAACGCGTCATTCAACAGCGGAGTAGCATATGAGCATCCATCCATAATACCTTTAGAGGAGAATCGCTGCATATCGTCGTACTCCTTCCATTGCTGTCGGCTCATCTTGCGGCTAACATCCTTTTCTTCCCATTTAGGGTACCGAGCGATATTTTGTGAAGATGTGTGCGGCGCGTTTGTACGAGGCTTGGAGGTAAGTCTTACATTAGTCGCGGTTTCAGACCCGAAGAGAGAAGCTTTTGAGTCGTCCGGGGTTGCAAGGACATTACTGTGTGTCGGTACAATAGGCTCACCAGGTCTCTCAGCGAGAGCCGACGGGAGTGCTATCTCATCTGCTGTATCTAAGTCATTCGGCCTTCCAGGCGCAGTGGAGACCCAAAGGTCGTTGACCGCCGTATCCATGTCTTTTGTTTTTGTCTTTGTTTCTGCCCCAGATTCGGCGTCATGGGAATATCCATCAGCAATCGTGACCCCAGAAGATTGGTCGATTATCGCATTCTTCGCATCCCCTGTGAAGGCTTCGGTGATGTTTTCGCGGCTCCAATCATCTTCGATGCCTATAGGCCAATAGTCTGGACTAGGCGCCTCTAAAGTTCGAGGATTGGACATCGTAAGCTTCGGGACAAGAGCATCGGAGGCACTTTGTCTTTCTATAGAACTTTTTGGGGGCTCGATTGACGCGACCTTATCGGAAGATGATTGCCCATGGTTCTTGTCGGGACTCACGGTTACCGAAGCCAGCGCGGGCGGGAACGACAGCCTCAATTGGTGGGCGTTTCTGTAGAAATTCCGATAGCATCGCTGCATATGCCTCCTCCTCGTCCTCCAAGTTCCCATCTGTGCGACAAACCCGAACCAGAGCTCGAAGGGACTTCTCCACGCCGGTAGTCCCCTTTGATCCAAGCTTCCGGTAACCTTTGAGGGCCCGCCGGCCATAGAGAAGAGCCTCGGCATGCGAGCTTTTGTTTAGAAGGACATCGACTAGGATGAGCATTTCGCCCAGTACCCCACCACTTTCACCGGATTTATTGCCAGATGCCAAGGCAATCTTCTCCAGGAGTAGAGACTGCGCTTCGTTCCATTTCTCACTTGCGAGATATGTCTCAAGCAGGAGGTGCATTATCTCCGATTTCGATCCAGGCACTCGATGCAAGGACTCAAGTGATCCGGTTGATGAAGTTCTGGCCAAGCAATTCCGAAACAGCTTCTCAGCGCCGCCGAAATCTTTCTCTTCAAATTTCTCTTTGCCTTTTTTGATCATAGCTTGAATGATTTCCATTTCAAGATCATCGTCGGAGTCGAATTGTTCCGAGCCCAATCCCTCTTCAATTGATTCCAAATTTCCGGAACGAACTCGTCTTTGGGAGTCTAAACGGCTTTCGTGCTCTCCTTCGAATTCATATACTGTATTTGACGAGATCCAACGAAGCATTGTTTCTCCTGGTTCTGACGGGAAGACATCGCCAAATTCCGATCCATAAGTAACGGAGAAGTGGTCTGCATGGTCAATGCCCAAGGTGGTTGAAGCAGACGTAACCACGCTGGCAGCACTTTGAACACAATTCCGCAGGTTTGTTAAACTGCGAATTTGGCTGTCATCTTTGTTAGAAGATGGAGTGCTATTTGCATTAGAGTCGACGGCATTTTGTAGCGCAGTCATTCTGTCATTGATATCGAAGGCCATCCGGCGGATGACCTGGTGCAGCTCATCCAGATTGGGCAGAATCCTTTCCGTTGACTCGTGGAACGTGACCTGATTCCATCTGGTCTTATGTCAGCTGCACTTAATGCATTGGGGCGGGTTTAAATGGGGGACTCTCACAGTATTACAGTTTGCAGGGAGAGCTGCATAGTGTCTCGATACGATCGAATCTGTTGCTGGAATACTCCAATCTCTTCCATGGCGCCTTTCAATCGGAGGTGTTTTCTCGGTCCATCAAGAACGCCCACACTCTTGTTGACCTTGTTCAGCTTGTCCTGAAGTTGTAGCAGGGTATCTTGGCCATCCCGGAGGCAGGCTGAAAGGGATGCCCAGTGGTTTCCGATATGGCCAGTAGCCTGTAACGAAGACTGAACTTGGTCTTGCTCCAGAGTATCTTTCATCAGCTTCAGAACTTGATGAAAGCTCTCAACATCGATCAATAGACCCTTGACCTTGGATTCTGCAATAGCCGAGCCATCATAAAAGTCCTTCAACGCAGTGCCAACCTGAACACAGGCTGTCAAAACGCCAATGACCCCCGCAGCGATGGACAGCGGGTCAGCCATGCTGTCTGTTTACTCCTTGCCGCCCCCAGATAGGGTCAAGGCAATCCTCAAGACTTGTGTACTCGAATCAGGCTGGGGAGCATCGCCACTGCACGTGCTGGGTTTTGACGCCTCTCGTAGCCAGCATTGGCGCGCTCGTACAGCCAATAGAGCAATGCCTCAATCGGCTTGCTCTGTGGTGGTGAAGAGAAATATTGGGCTAGTGAGAGGACAAGGTAAAGAGGTCACTTTCAGAAGTGGCCGAATTTCAAGCCTCGAGTTGCAGCCGCATGAGGCGTGGCTGCCTGCACGGTCAGCCGACATTTGGCCGGTTGGGGGCCAAGCACGTGCACCCGACCAATTGTCAAAATCCCCCTGAATTGAAGGGTATTCGTTATTCATAGATTCTAAAAGCTCTGAATCATGTATGAGGCCCTCTTGAACTACTTATTGTTAACATATCACACTTTAAATGAATACCGAGATGACCACGTGATCCGAACGCTTTTGCTAATGTCTACTGCTAATGCTCCCCAAATCATTCTGGAGATCTTTTTTATGTTTGTATTAGATCAGAAAACCCGTTAAAGCGAACTGCTCACAAAATTCCGCCCTTCGACAACAACCCACGGTCTTTCTTTGGGTTCCTCCAGTTGAGGTCCAGTTTCGCGAACCGAAGGTTGTCTTCTATTGGTTGAACGGTAGGCGTTCGACAAATGACAGTAAGTCCTTGATTCTTTAGCTGATATATAGTCTTCTGGAAGGACGTCTATAGGCACCCTCTTCGTGGTATATATATGGTTCCTTCCTGCCTCTAATTCTTTTCCTCTCAAATCATTTCACTCAACCTCCTTTCTCACATGTCACTTGCACGGTGCTCCTAGACTCCTTGCATTGAAATAAGCTATTACGACCAACAAAACTGAAAATGGTAAAAATTGCTGTGGCCGGTGGTTCGGGAGGTATAATAGCCCCAAATTCTCCATGTCCAAGGATTGAGAACTGATCTGATTATCGCATTGCAGAACTTGCTCGAGAGGTCCTCGATGCTCTGGTAGCTGCCAAAAAGCATCAGATTACTGTTCTTTCCAGAAATGTGAGATGCAATTTCAGATTATCGCCGCTTTTGTTTTCATGTTGCTAATTGATTCAGGATACTTCATCCGAAAACGGCTCACCTGGAGTCACTTTGAGAATTGTAGACTACAGTAACAAGAATGACCTCGTCGAAGCTTTAAAGGGGATCCATACTGTGCTTTCCTTCATAAATCAGTCGGTGGATCCTGGTAACAAATCTCAGAAAAGTCTGATCGATGCTTCTGTGGCTGCTGGTGTGAAGCGCTTTGCACCAAGCGAATATGGATCGTAAGTTCCGTACGCCATCTACAAAAAGGGGTGTCTGATTATTTTACAGTGCCAAAAAGGACGATTTGCCCTTCTGGTCGGGGAAGATGGAGATCCAAGAGTATCTGGAGAATCTGAACAATAATGGAAATGTAAGTTGTACCACACTCCTCGCGATTAGATCTTGTTTTGACCAAGTTCTTCAGGTTCTCGAGTATACATTGTTCCAGCCAGGGCTTTTCTTAGATTATTTGGCATCTCCTTACAAGACGGCAAAATATGTCACTCCAATGGATACATTCATTGATTTCCAAAACCGGCGCGCAGTCGTAGTCGAGGGTCATGAAAACGCAACGATGACTTTTACCGCTGTTCATGATATTGCTGGAGTTGTTACAGCTGCAGTTGATCTTAAGAGTCAATGGCCCAAGATCGGTGGCATTCGGGGCAACCGAGTTACTATCTGGCAGATCATCAAGATTGGTGAGAAACTTAGAGGTTGGTCTGACACTCGCAACAACGAGAAATCACAGTGCTCAAAGCGAGATATAGGACAGCCATTTACAATCGAAAAGGTGCGAATGGAGGACCTTGAAGCTGGAAATCTGAAAACATCATGGACTTTGGGCAGAAGCCATCCAAGCGTCGCTCAAGAGCAGGCGGATCAGCTTGCAGACATGATTAAGACAGTTTTGATTGGAACTCTCTTGAGCAGCGCAAAGGGTGCATGGGATGTGTCGGATGATTTCAATCAGCTTCTACCTGAATACAAATTCATAGCAATTCAGGACTTCCTCCTCAAGGCTTGGGAAGGAAAGCCGTAGTAAGGAGAGAATAGGTGGGGTCAACTTGCAGGGATCGCGTGTACGTTGGGGCTGTGCCGGCGAACCACGCCGACAACACCTCTTTCGGTATGCTTTATGTAGTGTTGAATTATATAAGCGGCCTATTTCCTTAGAAGCTACCAGTCGCAATGCTTTCTGCATTAGATCAAGCTCGTTTGGACGATCCCCGAAAAGGTTTGTGAAGTTATAAAACCTGGATCATTCTCAAATTCTGCGTTAGAGAGGAAGAGCAAAGAATCGATCAATTCCCTTCTCCTCCCGCGTTATTTAGTTTCTTCCCGCCTCACACTATGCCTCTCAGTCTCTCAAAACTTTGCGCAATCGCAATTATCGTATTGCACATTCCTAATGCCATCGCCGTTTCCCCAAATAAGAAGCTGCATCTCAAACGAACCGTCTACCCGCCAAATACTGGGTTGAATGCTTCATCGTCGCCGTATACAACGGCTCAAAACGCGACTGTTTTTGCGCTCGTGGTAAGTTCATCTGTCAATTGCTTAGTATGTTAAGCGACTGACCTTTGAAAGTACGGTTCTCCATTACTTGACTTCACGACATTTGCTGCGCCAGTTCTCTCAGCGAGAGGAACGAACGAATTTTTGAATCAAAACGCAACTGCAAATGCTGACTCGGCTGCTGTGATTCGTCCCAATGTAGACACTTTGTACTCCACGGCAATCGTAGACCTTTCTGAATATGATCTTGCCGTATCTATTCCAACGATCACTGATGGGCGGTTTTACGTCTACCCATTTTACGACATGTAAGTATAAACTTTGCATACGTCGTGAATATTGGAAGCAAAACTGATGGATATCGAACCAGTTATGGGGATAATTTTGCCAATCTTGGAACAGCTACAAACAGCAGTGCTGGAAAATATCTTATACGCCGAGCTCAAGACGCTCAAGTTGCCCCCGGACTTCAACTTTCGAATGCTCCAACGGGATATCTAGGCGTGATAAACTATCCTACTACTTATGGTTTTATCCTCAATCGCATCTTGCTCCGCAATAATGGCAGCGATGTGGACGTTGTGCATGGATATCAATCGCAATTCAGCATAGCCCCGGTCAAACGAACCCTTACGTTACCACCATTGCCTCCACCAATGAGTATCTCACTACTCAATGGCAGTCTCACAGGTCCACCTCTCCAACAATCTCTCCAACTAACAGCTCGACTTGCACCATACAACCAGCCAGAAATACTCGACGAAATCACGAACGTAACCGCGATTCTTGCACTAGCCGGTATTTCAAACGGAGCGTACACACAGCCACCATCAGTAAATCTTACCGCAGCTTCTCAGGTAGCCCAGCTGTCTATAGCAGCGGACCTTGAGAATCCGCTCCATCGTCTGGAATTTGGCAACGATTGGCTCCAATTTACACCTGAAATCAGTGGGGACTTTCACTCCGACTTCGCTGCTCGTGCATATATCGGGGAGACAGGACTTGCGCAATTGTCTCCTGATCAAGCATTGTATCCGCAATGGGCTGGCGAGGGTTCAAATGTCATGTATTTGGTTCCCGGTGTAGCGACTCTGTTCACATTTTCGGGAAAGCCGCCGGTGACGGGCTTTTGGAGTTTGACTGCTTATGGGGAGGATGATTACTTAATTCCTAATTCATTGAATGTTTATGCATTGGTAAGCTATTGCCTCATAACTTCTGGATCTCTCCGGGAGAAACGTAGGCAAAACTGACTTTACCATCGCGATAGGGAGATCGAAGTAATTTGACGTATCCTGATGGCACGCCTGTGTACGGAAATGAATGCCCGGATGGCGAATTTCAGATTTTAATCCAGCCAGCTGATGAGACTCCACCTCAAAATTGGACATCAAAGTGAGTTGCCCTTCCATCTTTTCCTTCCAATATTGGAAGTACGGCTGTGATAAGAAATATGCCGCTGCGGTGTGGAAAGGGCGTTATATTTGTGCTGACTGGAAAATAGCTGGCTTCCTGCGCCATCTGGAGGAGGGAAGTTCACCGTCAATTGTAAGTCTTGGCTCCGTAATCCAGGCTTTACATGCCAAATCCTTTATGCCGTGTTTTGATGGAGTACTGATGTTTTCTGTTTAGTGCGTTGGTATGGCCCCACAGAGGCCTTCCTCAATGGGTCGTATATCTACCCTACTGTGAGAAATCACACGGCGTTCACACGCAATTGAAGCGTTATTTGTGGTACTGAGGTCCAGTTTTTATTGATGAAGTAGAGAATGTTAGACGAAGCTCGGCCATGTATAAAGAGGAGTTTGTGGCGAAGCCGTATACGTTTTGGATTGTTTCAGTTTGGCCTAAATAAACTCCATTTGGACCTTTTCCTTCTGTACCAGACCTAGATCCTCTGCAGAGTACTTATCAAACAGATCCCCCTTGTACTTTGCAGCGTTCCTCTGACTCTCCATGCAAATTCTCCTGACGTCATCTATACTCTCCACACCCGCCAATTGCCTCAATACCGACTCTTTACCCAACTCAAACACCCTTCTAACATTCTCTGTAAACTCCTCCTCAGTAGCAGTGTTTTTAAAACCAGCGAATCTTTTTGCTGCCCATTTCTGGCAATCATTGTTCCTCTTCACTCCCTCCTTCACACAGAGCACCTGCACCTCATCCCAAAGCTCGTCCAGTGTCCCAGCTTGTACAAGGCGGTGTAGTACATCCCGATGTCCCAAACGTCGTATATATCGACCCCCTTTCGCGCAACCGTGACAGCTCTCCCTTTCCCTCCGCATGAGCAAAATACCGAAAATGGCAAAAAATACACCGGTATAAGCGAATACTTTGGTAACATCAGTGGAGCGATTCCAGCTTTCGACAGGGTGTAACAAGGGCGTGATAACGAGCTCTAAGGCATAAGCAGGACTTTGGAGCACTGATAGTATGAGATCCATGTTTTTCTCTGATATGATACGGTCAAACTCTTCTGCTAAGATTTTAGATGCATGTTGCTTGGGGAAATGAAGTACACTTACTGTGATCACAATGTACTTGAGTATTTCTGTGAAGCTCGCGCAAAGCTTTTAGTGCTGGAAAGTGCAGCAGATTATTGTAGAAATTTTGTGTAAGTATTTGTTCTTTCAGTGGTCGTGGATTTTAGCATTAGTAGCCGGGAACTAGTTCGTAACCATGGACAGTTGGGAAGGGCTTATACCTAGGCGTGAGCTATGACGATGACTGGAAATTTCTTTCCCTTAGTCTGCATTCTAAGAACCAACATGGTTTCTGTTAAATTTTAGTTCTTGCATTCGATGCGAAAGTTACCTACACATCTCCACCCGCCGTGCATCTCGAATATTTCGAAATTCCTTGTTCGAAGGACAGGATTCTCTTCCCACTACCATCCTGCGATTATTGTATGTTCACAATCATGGCCTGAAACTGAAAAGGGCAGGTGATACACTAGTTCTAACTTGAGACAGAAAATATTCCGACACCGCCACTATGTCTGGAGTTTTGCTCGGGTTTCTGATGCTTTTGTCACGGGCAAATAGCTGCACGAATAAAACTTCATCAGCTTCGGAAGGGGCCTATTGTCGAGTCGAATGCCTCGATAAACAAGCTGCGACAGATGCAGTGTTCTTCATTTTCATGTCCGGCATGGGTGTCATATTTATTCCCTTGTTCGTTTATATTATGGCTTTTATGCAACGTCATGAGCTCCAAACAAAACGTCTAGTTCAGGAATTGGCGTTGACGCCTAGATCGAAAAGAGATATGAAATTGGAAGGATTCTGCCAGAAATACAAGGTCGAATACATGGAGGTTGAAGACGATGGCCTTGAGCCTGCCGAGAAAAAAAAATCAGTGTAGCCGACGGGGGCTGGCCGGAGTAGAGTGGTTCAGAATTTCCCACCTGAGATGGAACATTGTGAAGATTATCGCATGACTTAACATGCTGTGTTATTTAGTTAAAGTGAACATCCTGCCGCAGTATTTGGAATAGAACCAAGTGAGTTTGCACAAATACTGGGCTTTCTAGAGAGGGAATTCTCCCGAATCGTCGTATCTGCGTTGAAATACGAGAATGTTTCAAATCCAGCGAGAAACTATCAGAGATGTATTCATAGTGCAATACGCAGTCCAGCCACCTAAATGAAGAGTAAGCCCTCCGAGGATATGATGACCTTCTAGGACAACCTATATTTGGAAATTTCTGAGCATCTTGGACTCCTAGATTATGGTTCGCTGTAATGATCTACCGGTAGTAAGGTATTCTCACGAGAAACGACCGGCAGAAGTGGGCTGCGAAATTATTGACCTGTCAGCAGGTGCAGTCGAAGACTCGATAGCCCTTGTGCTGGCAAAATTGGTTTGTGGTAGTAGGTTGGCGGTCGAGGAAGGTACGACTTGGGTTTGAGTTTGGAACGTCAAAATGTCCCAGTTGATGTGGGACATTGAAAAAGATCAAGCCGCACATGCACGATGCCCCGCTGCTGCTGCCGCCTCCTCAAATACGAGGAATACGCCGCCGGGAAACTCTTCGCCTCCGGCCTCCTCATCATCTGGGCCGCTGTGGCCACCAAGGATCCGGGAACCCCGCCCGCTTTTTGGCTGGCGTTTTGCGCGGTCAGTAGTAAAATCTTCCTTCTCAATCATCCTCCTAGTGTGGGACATTTATATTGACATTCGGGCGCAGTGGCTTGCCGGGTCGGTTTGGACCCTCGTCCAGCCCTTTTTCAGCGACCGGCTGCGCGTCCGCGGGGACGCTTTGTTGTTTTTTTTCTGTTTTGCGTCGGTCGTTTTTGGCGCCGTGAAGGGAGTCCCCTGGTCTCCAGATACGAGTATGTAAACCCTTCTATTGTTCCCGATTTGCAAACTTCGACAGTTTTCAATCCCTGTGAATGTCTCAGATCATCGGGAATATTTTCAAACCAAATAATTCTGACGTTGAATACAGTCGTCCTGTGCGTCTTCGACGTACTTTTGTTGTTCGTCGACCTGGTCGACCTAGTCTGGGTAAGTGAACTTGGAATGTCTCAAGATTTCTCAATAATTCACGCCATCGAAATCCACAACCATACCCCCTACCAACACAGCTTGGCATCGAAGCAACTGAGATGGATGAAGCGCTATCGTATCCAGAATCATCCAGATGTTATTGAACATTCACAAGAGAACCAACGCCTATCTGCATTGCTCCTGTCCCATTATGCCAATGCCGCGCCCTCCCAGAGATGGTCAAGTGAACAGTGTAGTTCTGACACACAGATACTAAGAATGTCTCACAGCAACTGGGTCACTCTCAGAAGGAATAATGCTAATTATGTAATTTTCTGCAGAGTGCCCTTGCCTTTTTCCGCTCCTGCCGGAAAAAGATAGAGGACGAGGAGAGGAGGCTGGATTAAGGTATGTCAAACCCATGGGGACACTTCTTTGTTCACCCGTTGGCGTGGAGAATGTCCTAGAAACTGTGAGAGATTGGCTTGATTGAAATCTTGAAAATTGGAGGGAAGTCCCTGCCGGGTAAAGTCATGCCCATTGGATCATTCTTCATCAAGCAGCGCTGTCCGTATCACATGATCGAAGTCGAGACACTAGCACAATGGTAGCCATTGAAAAGCCTGAGTAAATTGCACGAGAGTTTCCCAGAGATTGTGGGGCATTGTTTGGCTGGTGGATTTCAGAAGCATCTTCGCATAAAACACTTGCCTTTCCCGTCCGGGTCCGTCCCTCTCCAGACAGACTCCACGAGCGTGGAGCCTAGTCATTACACGTAGATTGGCCAACCTGAGCGAAATAAATCTCCCACCTGAAACTAAACATTCACACAAGAGAAGGGAACGTAACTCCAAGTTGGACAGGACCAAAAGAAGACCAGCACATGACAGCCCAAAATGTGAAAAGCACAAACAAGAGAATGGATCAAGCATGAACAGACCGACTACGCAGGTCTATAGTTGTGGACTGAATGCAAGAGAAGAATTTCCCACACCCGATGGGAGATTGTTGTCGATGAGCACTGAACTGGACTTTGGCACTTTCCGCGGAAGAAATGGGAAACCATCCGCTTAACACAGACCGCTGGATTCAGCAAGACATTAGATGTTGAGTTTTGACGTTGAAATTTTATGCTCAGGAGAATGTCCTAGACGGTATGGATGATTGTCGTTGGCAACTTTGAAGAGATCGTGCCTTTCCGGTTCAAAATTGTACTGAAGCCAATGCAGAGTTTGGGGAGGCTGATGAAGCGTAAATTATCCACAAAAAATCCGTGATTTTTGAACATTCCCCAAATCAACGTATTGCATGCTTGACTCGTCACCCTGGCGGAATCTACACCAGCAGCCAGCGCTTGCAAGACATGCTACTCATAATTTCTCACTTGAGATTGAACATTATGAACAAACGGTACCAAAAGCTGCGCATAGAAGTACTGCCAGTCCAACATTTTTCAGTTCCACGAAACGTCACGAGTCACGTGGTATGATAAAAACAAGACTGCGTCGAGTCGTCCCATAGACACCGGATTTGCCAAGATGGCTTCGTCTGCTATACACAAGATTTCGAGTCTGATATCTAGGAGAGTTCCTGAAATGATGTGGGAGATTGTGGCATGGCTGGAAAATTTCTCGACGAGAAATTGGCATGACCCCTTTTCCAAGTCAAACGCGCTAGTCTGGCGCTAATGCAAGCTCTCTACGCGCTCTTCGGACGCGACGACGCGACGACGCGACTTCAAAATCTCCCACTTCGTTTCGCACATTCTTCTTCTCCTCCACAACACAACATCACAACCAGAACCATAACTGACGGCTTCAAGCAGCGCTACCATGTCGTCTCCAACGCATCGTCGCCAGCGCAGCTCACAAAGTGCCACTCCACGACGATCATCACAGCGCAATGCAATCCCCAGTAGCCCTCCTGATCCTGCCGCTGCCCAGCTCCACAGTGAGGCCGCGGGCTCTCAAGATAACAACACCCCACGACGTGGAATACCTTCATCCTCCCCTATGAATTACAGATCATCTCCGGCCGGTATCGCAAGCAGGGAACGAGATGTCAGCTCTCCTCTCAGGCAGATGACGAATACTCAGTCGACCCACCAAGACGGGGAGACAACACCACGAGCCAGTGGCCTCTTAGGAGGCAAGTATCCGGCGATCTAGCCCTCAAATCCCCTGCTAACTTGCACAGAATCATCACCGATCCGATATGCGTCGAGCTCAAGCCCTGGACTCGGCTTTACAAGTCGTCAACAGTCTCTGCAACCCGATCTGCGAAGCGATAGTAGTGCTCTGTTTGTACGCTCTTCTCGATCTCTTGGACCCGGCTCCTCTATCAACAATACACGGCGAGGAGACATTAACTCCGAAAATATAAACACCCCTCACGCTCGCCGCCGAATTTTTATGGACGAGAACGGCCGCGTCGTGCGAGAGGTACCAGCTGAAGCCTCCGAGGCACCTACTTTCTCGAATATGGACCCTACTACGTCTGACGCCCAAGCTATGGGTGGCAGTTCTACTCTTTGTATTTGGGGCACAAATGTCTCAATCAACGATACTCTCTCTACCTTTAAAACCTTCCTCCGCGACTTCACGAAAAAATATCGAATGTGGGCAGACGGCATGACTGAAGACGAAACGAATGAGGATCTCGATGCAAACAGCAAGGAATACTTAGACATGATGCAAAACATGTTGACTCTTGGTGTCACCAGTCTCAATCTCGATTTTCGCAACCTCAAGGCATACCCACCAACCAAAAAGTTGTGGCAGCAGGCTCAGGATTACCCTCAAGACATTGTCACTTTGATGGATCAAGGGATTAAAGATGTTATGTATGAAATCGCCGAAGCTAAGATGACGGAGCAAAGACAGTCACAGAGCTCTGCAGGCCAAGCTTCTCAGCGCAGCAGAGTCATGAGCTCTGAACCCCCGGTCCCAAGTTCTGATCGAGATGACCCGGAACCATCTACACCTCGTCCTCAGGAGTCAGGCGAGATCGATTGGTGCCAAGAGGTTCAGAAGAGGCAGTACAGGGTCAGACCATTCGGTCTCGACGCTACAATTAATATGCGAGAGCTTAACCCCTCTGGTACGCTGTCGTATTTCCTCGTCCCGAACCTGTGCTAACAATTTCTAGATGTCGACAAGATCGTCGCCATCAAAGGTCTCGTAATACGAACCACGCCAATTATTCCCGATATGCGGGATGCTTTCTTCCGATGTTCCGTCTGTAATCATACAGTGAAGGTCGACATTGATCGTGGCAAGATCGCGGAACCAACCAAATGCCCTCGTCCCATCTGCGACTCTCCAAACTCGATGCAAATTGTCCACAATCGATCTGGATTTATGGACAAGCAAGTTATCAAGCTTCAGGAGACCCCAGATTCAGTGCCAGCCGGTCAAACTCCCCATTCCGTCTCCATGTGTGCCTATGACGAGTTGGTGGATCTTTGTAAGGCCGGTGATCGAGTGGAGATCACAGGCATCTTTAAAGCAAGCCCTGTCCGAGTCAACCCTCGCCAACGAACTCAAAAGAGCATCTTCAAGACCTACATTGATGTTCTCCACATCCAGAAAGTCGACAAGAAGAGAATGGGCATCGATGTCTCAACCGTGGAGTCCGAATTGTCTGATGAGCTTACCGGCAACATTGAAGAGACGCGGAAGGTCTCCGAAGAGGAAGAGGAGAAGATCAAGGCTACGGCAGCTAGACCCGACATCTACGAGCTTCTTTCTCGGTCTCTCGCGCCTAGCATTTTCGAGATGGACGATGTGAAGAAGGGCATTCTGCTTCAATTGTTCGGAGGCACTAATAAGTCATTCGAGAAAGGAGGTAGCCCCAAATACAGGGGAGATATCAACATCCTTCTATGTGGTGACCCATCGACGGCCAAGTCGCAACTCCTTCAGTACGTTCACAAAATTGCACCTCGGGGTGTCTACACGAGCGGAAAAGGATCCTCAGCTGTCGGTCTGACTGCATATGTCACTCGCGACCCTGAGACGCGCCAACTCGTCCTCGAATCAGGTGCTCTCGTTCTTTCCGATGGCGGTGTCTGCTGTATTGACGAGTTTGACAAAATGTCAGATGCGACTCGATCAGTTCTACACGAAGTCATGGAGCAGCAAACAGTCTCTATTGCAAAAGCCGGTATTATTACGACTTTGAATGCTCGCACCAGTATTCTCGCTTCCGCCAATCCTATTGGAAGCAAGTATAACCCGAACCTGCCGGTTCCCCAGAACATCGATCTTCCACCTACTCTATTGTCTAGATTCGATTTGGTCTATCTTATCCTTGATCGTATCGACGAGACGAACGATCGCAGAATGGCAAGACATTTGTTAAGTATGTATTTGGACGATAAGCCTCAAAGCGCTTCTGGAGGAATGGAGATTCTGGTAGGTCTCCCGTCCACATTCATTAGCTATCACTAACTTGCTCCAGCCCATCGAGTTCCTTACGTCCTACATCTCTTACGCCCGCACAAAGTGCCAGCCCCGCATCAGCCCCGAAGCCTCCAAAGAACTCGTCACAGCCTACGTCGAAATGCGCAAACTCGGCGAAGACGTCCGCGCTGCAGAACGCCGTATCACAGCCACGACCCGACAACTTGAATCCATGATCCGTCTCGCCGAAGCTCACGCCAAGATGCGCCTTTCAGAAACCGTCACCGCTGATGATGTCAAGGAAGCCGTGCGTCTGATTAAGAGCGCTTTGAAGCAAGCCGCCACGGATTCCCGGACTGGTCTCATCGATATGAGTCTGCTTACCGAAGGTACCAGCGCCAGCGAGAGGAGACGAAAGCAGGACCTGAAGAACGAAATCACTACGCTCCTTGACGAAATGACTCGACAAGGACAAAGTGCCAGATATTCTGAGGTAATCAAGCGTATGGGCGATCAGAGCAGTGTTACTATCGATGCGCAGGAGTTTGCGGAGGCCGTACGAGGATTAGAGCAGGAAGGTGCGATTATGGTTCTTGGGGAAGGTGCGAGAAAGTCAATTCGGCGGGTTACTGGTATTGCTTGATTCGGTAATTGCTTGTTTGGGAAGGCGCGATGGTAGCTTAAATAGCTTTGTAATGACCTAGATATGAGTACGAATGCACATGATTTCCACTGCTCAGAATGTTCTACAACGATTTGAACTTTTGGGACAATTGAATTGACATATTTGCATGCCGGGTCAAGTCATCTCAGGGAGGCTGTTTGGCGGGTTGAGCAGAATCTTCCACGTCGTGTGGATGATTCTCAAGGCTGGTTTTGAGGTCCACATTCCGCCTCAAGGAGGCCTTATTCTCCTTTTGAAAATCTTCCATGGTATGTGGATGATTCAAAGAGGCTGGTTTCGGGACATTCATGGAGGCGTTATGGTCACTTGTGTATGCATTAATGAAAGGCCGGAATAGTCACGATTGCACGCTAGAATTTACTGCTGTTTCACCGCATCCAAAATCATCCGGATGATCTGGATGATTCTTCTGAGCCAGGTATATAATCTGTGACCTGGAACTGAGTGCACCTGATTGGAATCCGCCGAGGAGGCATCCCTTAACTGCATTTTTAAATTATCCACGTGAAATGGATGATTCTTCTGAAGCGGCCAGGGAGTCTATTAGAAGGGTTACTAGAGTAGCATGATTTGGCAATTACCTGTTTAAGAGGGCGGGATAGTAGACTTTAGTAGCTGGGGGCTGGTAATGACCCAGATACGGATACGAATGCATATGATTTTCACTATTGACAATGTTCCACAGCGATTTGAACTTTTTGGGACAATCGATTCAGCTCATTTGCATGCCGTCCCAGGGAGTTCAAAGAGGCCTTAGTCTTTACCCCTTTTCTTCTTTTCCTTTGCAGTTCTGAATTCTCGATACGCTGTGGATGATTCTCCGATCACGCATTCAAGAGTTTGAAGCACCGTTTGAAAATCTTTGACGGTATCTGGATGGTTTAAAGAGCTCGATTTCGGATCTGAAGTCCACGTAGTTGAATTAACAGCGTCTTATTCTCGTCCTGAAAATTACTGACAAAATGAGGGAGATTCTCCTTTAGGTTTGTAGTTGAAGAGTCTGAAGCCACCCCGCCTCGGGAAGGGAGCAAGAATTACTGGCATCGCTTAATTTGACATCTTCCTGGGTTAAGAAGACGCAACGGTGGACTTTGGTAGCTTGTAATGACCCAGATACAGATACGAATGCACATGATTTTTCGCTGCTGAGAATGTCCTGCATCCTGTGGACGATTGTCCGCAACTGCGGACGAGATTTCGGGATCTGGATGGAAGCTGGCGGTGTGTCGGGCCTAGTGGGCCAGGTGGTTTGAATCATCCAGACTGTGTGGAATATTAGAAAGGAGACGAACTTGCAGAATGCACAATGCGAAATGGACTTGCACCTCCAAGGCCCAAACCACCAGTGATGTATCGGGAGAAGGGCCCCTGCAGAAATGCGAGACTGGAGTACACGTTGGTCTGGACATTGAACGAGACGTGGGAACGGCCGAAGATGCTGGGAGATTTTAGATGGTAAGATTGAAATGGCTTAAACCACCCACGAGGCCAGCGGATTAGACGGCGGATGATTGTGAGAACATCTCACAAGGAGTAGGACATTATGGCGCTATATTTGATCTTTGATAATGAGCTCCAGATCGGAATGAATGAATGAAGAAATTTGAAATCTTTCCCTGAATGTTTCATATGATGTGGTCGATTCTCCTTTTCGCATTTCCAAAGGCAAAAGCCGCCTGGACTGGAAAGACTCCTACGCATTCTCAACTGAAAATCTTCTATACGTCGTAGAGGATTGTCTTCCTCGTAGCTGAAGAGTTCAAACCTGTCTTAGGGAGGGATTGAGAGTTACTGATGTAGTTTAATTAGAAGTTGGATGCTTGGGGGAGAATGTCTCGCTATGAGTTGAAAATTATAGTGTTGAGATACTGGTTGTAATGAATGAATATGAGATTTCACTGCTGGAAATGTATTATATGGTGTGGATAATTATTCTCGGGTATATTTTATAGAACTTTTGATTGAAGCCTGCGTCAAGGAGGCCTTAATCCCACATTTCAGCATCGACTTGAATCGAGAAGGGGCATTCATATGATGAAGATGGCTGCCCATTATGTGTGCTTTAAGAGAGTTGGAGCCCGGCCTCGGAGAAGGTTGAAAACTGCCGGGTGGGTTGTTCGCGCTGTTTGATTTCGGTCTGATACTGCGGGGAATGTATTGTTGTGGGTTGGATATTATATCGAGCCATTTTCGAAAACTAAACAAGCTTCGATCTGAGTCCTGTTCGAATGTTCCAGTGCCAGTTGACCGGCTCAAGAAGGTTCGATTCTTCCAATTCGTGCGGGTGATTCTTGTCGAATACGACTCTGAGTAAGTCTTTCCCAATATTCTGATATTTTTAAAGGTTGTTGAAGGTCCCCATTTGTTACGCATTTGAAAATCTCAACAGGACATCTTGAAATGCCGCCGGTATCAGCCTTGAAAGGCATCCCAACGTCGCTCAAGCTAAAGACTTTATCCGAATTCTATATCTTCCACGCCACGATGATTTTCCATTTTTCGGCATTTGTCTCAAATATCAGTATCCCGATCGCCGGTTTAAGGAAATTTTGCACTCCATAATCTTCGACAGCGCATGGAGAATTTTCCCCAATTACACATCGAAGCTTTTAATAGTCCTGGTAAATCAAAACCTCGAATTCGCATCGTCGTCCGCCAAGTGGACACAAAGCCCAAAGCCTTAAATCCAACCCTAATGCCACATGCCCGCGCCATCTCTTAGCGGCGGGGGTATGCCAAGCCAAGATCGGTTTTGATTTAATTGTTTATTTTTTTTAGCTTCTTTTAGCTTCTGTTAGCTCGCTATCGCTCGCTACCTGCTGCTCGGACTGGTGGGGAATCTCATGTCCACTTTCAGAGATGAGGGAGCCTCACGTGGGGACGACGAGTCTTGGCAGAGAGCGAAGTTTCTCCGTCGAGGAGTGGAAACAATTGGAATGCCTCCAATGAAATTATTGGTATGTGGCTTTGTGGGGGGTTGGTCCTTGGAGTATTTATGAGTGCCTAGAGTATTTTCCGTTTTGTTTGGGATATGAGTTGCTTTCTTGTGCTGGCTTTCTTTTTACATCCGTTTTTCGATTTTTTGAACTGAGCAAAAATGAAGTATTTTATTTTTGCTATCTGTGCCCTTATTGGCAGAGCCGCTGCCGTTGGTGTGGTTGGCACGCCTCCTGGTTTCGCGGCTGGTACCACGGGTGGTGGATCGGCTACACCTCAGTACCCGGCGGATATTGCGCAGTTGAAGACGTGGCTTACGGATTCTACGCCTAGAGTTATTGTGCTTGATAAAGAGTGAGTTTTTGTCGGATGTATTGGTGGGGATAGGATGCTGATATGATGTTGGTTCAACTTCATTGGAAGTGAAGGAACTGTCACCGAGACTGGTTGTCGACCTGCTTCCAATAAGTGTCCTGGCAATGGTGGACAAGATGCTATTAACCACGCTTCCTGGTTCGTACTTTTCTTCAGCTTGAGATATTTGATGCTGAATATTGATAGGTGCACCAATGGCAATGCTGGCGCTGGCGCGACTTCCATCAGTGTCAAATACGACAAAGCAGGCGTAAGTGCCATCGATCTTGGATCTAACAAATCCCTCATCGGAATTGGCACCAAAGGTGTAATCAGAGGCAAAGGTCTGCGCATCGCCAACGGGGCAAAGAACGTCATCATCCAGTACATCCCCTTCCTCCTCCTCGCTATTTCTCTTCTAACACAAAATCCAGAAATATCCACATCACCCAACTAAACCCCCAATACATCTGGGGCGGCGACGCCCTCACCCTCGCCGGCTCCGATCAAGTCTGGATTGACCACTGCAAAATCTCCCAAATCGGTCGCCAATTCCTTGTCGCCGGCGAATCAGCCTCCAACCGCGTCACAATCTCCAACACCGAGTTCGACGGCTCCACATCCTACTCCGCAACCTGCGACGGCCATCATTACTGGGGTATCTACCTCATCGGCTCCAACGATCTCATTACCATGAAAGGAAACTATATCCATCATACTTCTGGGCGCTCCCCAAAAATGGGAGGGAATACGCTGTTGCATGCGGTGAATAATTATTGGTATGCGAATTCGGGACATGCGTTTGATATCGCTGCGGGGGGACAAGTGGTTGCTGAGGGCAATGTGTTTCAGAATGTTGTTACGCCGTTATTGGCGAATAGTGGCAAGTTATTCAGTAGTCCTACCACGAGCGCGAATACGGCTTGTGCGGCGAGTTTGGGACATAATTGTCAGCTGAATTCGTTTGGGAGCTCGGGCAGCTTTAGTGGGAGTGATACGAGTTTCTTCTCGAATTTCAAGGGGAAGACGGTTGCGGGTGCTAGTGCGGCGTCGGCGGGGGTTGCGAATACTGCGGGGGTGGGGAAAATTTGAGGGGTGTGGGGGTGAGACGAACTTCTTGGTATATATTTTGGGGTGATGTCGTTTGGGGACTTCAGAGGCCAGCGAGTTCGGGATTTATGCAGCTTCGAAGATTGGTCAAATGTCTTTCTTCTCTAGTACATAATTTACTATTCTGTTCTGCATATTTTGTAATTGAAGAAATGCGCGTCACATTAAGATAGTTTTGCACCTTTTTTTCACGTCTGGTTTAAGTAGTAAAAAGAAAGTTTCCTCACGTTGAAGCCCACTCTTCATACATCTCCTCTCTTTTGTGGTCAGTGCCCGCCTGAATATAGCAACAAATGGACCTTCACAAGGTCTACAGCCTAGTTCATAGCCTGGTATGGCGTACAGACTCCAATGCCCTTTTGGGGCATTTTACAAAAGATTTGCAAAGCACAGTTTTCCTTGAATTCATTTTACCTCTTTGGGTAAGCGAAATGACACCTCAAAACTCGTGTGAAAAGTGCGCAAAACTGTCCTTTTGTGGTGTTCTGTTAGTCATGATCCAGCAAGTCAACGGCACGGGTGGCGCCACCGCGGCTTGCATGAGACTGGGGTAAGCCGATGTTACATACTCCGATTTAATCTCAACGTCAACTCCGCGTTGGATAATTCATAACAGACCGACTTGTGCCTCTTGGAGCTGTGATGGCGACCTTAAAAGGACTATATAAGAAGGTGCAAGGCAAAATGAAAAGCGATGAGCGCGAGACATCCGGAAAGCGCCAGGACTTAGGAATGCTAGGTGTTGGAGAGCAGAAATCGGACAGAAAAGTTAGAGCACAACCAAATATTCAGTCTAGCGGTCGAGATCGGAGTTTTGAGATTGTCTTGTCTCCCCCTACTCCCCCTGTTGAACTCCCAGCCACCGTTCAGGAGAGGGAACAGGATTCCCTAACGGCGGATATTGGTTCAAGTAAGTTGAATCGGCAAGCGCCCTCAAAAGACATTACCAGGAAACCTGTTCCAAATAAAGAACCTTTCATCCCGCCTCCTCCAACCGCCCTCTCAGCTTCAATTGACAAGAAGAGTCATTCGATCCCTTCAGTTTCAGAAAGTGCGCCAAAAGAGGCCATAGATGTGAGGATCTCCTCAACCTCGTCGGAAGATCTCTACACTTCGACACCACCATCCGAATCTACACACAGGTTCCAGATTACTCAAAACTCTGAGGCCCTGGGGAGCAACGACCCTCAGAAACCTTCACCGCCGGAGTCGCATCCAGCCGTCTCACTCTACCTGAAACTTAAAAAGGAATTTCCTCCCCCTTCAAATTCGAAACACAATCCAAACTCACCTACCCCGCTACAAGACTCCCCGCGTCCGCCTCAGACTAAGCAGACTATTCCTCCCAAGAGTCCGGTTCCTGTTCTCAAAGTAACAGTGATCGGCACGGACGACTCACCCGAAAACTGGGCTGAAGTGCGTCTCCCCTCTTCCCCCCTCCACACCGCGTTGACCCCATTGTTCCCTCTTCTAACCAATTTAGTTCTCCTCAACACAGTACATATCCGGGAAACGCACCCACATAAACATAACGCACCACCAAACCCTGAACTACCCCCTCCCCTTACCACAAACAGACGTTATCCTCTTAATCTACACCCCACATTCGCTGCACTCCTTCTCGGTCCTCCAAGACTTCGCATTCTCCCTCAAATCCATTCAAGAACCATGGTCCAATACTGCAACTCCCATCATCCTAAGCGTAAAGCGTGAATTGTGTACGGATTTCCCGATATGCGTAACGACTGCTCACGGGAAACAGTTAGCTGAGGGTTTGGGAGTGGGGTTTAGGGAAGTGGTCAGGGAGGTGTTTGGGGTGGTTAGTGATGTTAAAACGCCTATTGGATTTGGACAGTTTAAGAAGGAGATGGTGAGGATGAATCCGGGGTTGTTTAAGGAGGTTCTTGGGAGGGCTGTGGAGGGTGTTTTGAGGGACAGGGTAGCGAGGGCTGGTGGGGTAGTCGGGGAATTAGAGGGGGTGGAGGTTGGTGAGTTGGGGGGACTGGAGGTTGGGAAAGACGAGGTAAAGAATAAAGGGAAAGAGAAGGCGGAAATAAAGTCCACCGTGGAGGAAAAGGTATTGGTTGTTGCATGAGTATTGCAGTGTTTCCAGAGCTGCTGTTGGGAGTCAAAACCTATCAGTCATCCAGAATTCAGAGATTGCTCTTGGACTCACTCTTACGACAGTGTACTTATGTTTTCCCCATAGCGAGCGTCAGACGGCATATAAATAGGAACTTCCGAACCTCTTCTTCTAGGAAAAACGGTAGCCATTCAGAATAAAACACGTGCCTTTGAAACCGAGGGTATCAGCTCGTCAAAATGAACGCAGACGAGTTCCTGTCATTACCTACCCAGCAGCGTCTCGTCTGCTGCGGTATCTTTCCCGCTTCTCTTACCAACCCCAAGACTTCTAAGCCCTGTCCCAATGAGCTGATAACATTTACCAGAATCCTTACTTCTTCACCCACCGACGCCGCAAATCTCACCGAGTCAAAAACAACGGCACTCAAGTCGACAAGACACGTAGTCGAGGTTATTCGCTGTGCTTGGACTGGGAAACGAAAAGATGCAGTTCAGGTTGCTACAGATTTCGTTCCTTCCATTGTCGAGAATGATAAATATGTGGAAGTTCACGTGAAGGATGCTTTTGGAGGGAGGAATCCGGCAGGCCTGAAAGAAAACGACAACCTCGTTTTCAATCAGTTTCAGTGCGAGAGACATCCTTTTCGTGAGGGAAGAGCGTTCAGAGATTTGGACTTGATTGTGAATCCTTTGTATGGGAAGAGCATTGATTTCGTCCCGCGACCAGCGGGTGTTTGGTTGAAGTGTGGGAGGGTGGAGAAATGGGGTGAGGTTAGAAAATGGGAAGAGGGGAAGGGGCACGATATATTACCCTTATAATCTCAGACGACAATTGAGCTCACCAAAGTCCACTTTCGTCTTTGAACCTGAGCTGTCGCTGCTCTAACCTGAGCCGAGCCCTGGTCCTGAGTCCCGAGCACGCTAATAAGTCAGCTGGATCGTGATTAGGGGATCCTCTTCTAGTCCTCTCGCAAATCGGTTATAGTTTCCACATTATCTAAATATGCCTAAAGCTTTAGCTTAAGGGTCTCCGCGCAAGGGTTTTTACTACTACTACCATCATGTGACGAGAAAAGCGTACACCGAAAATGTGCGCTTTTAACGTCACGAGACGAGAACGTCCAAAAAAAAAATTGTACGTTTTTGACGTCACGAGACATCTAGCAATTTGGCAAATAATTAGATAAGAATAAAAAATATAGATTTTCAAGAATATTTTATATTAGGTTACAATATATTTGTATTGGGTAAAGGACTAAAGAGCTAACTAGAGAGGCCTCTAGGAAGGCCTTATAAGCCTCTAGCGCTTGTACTAGCGTCAATGTCACGTGTAATCACAATAGGGTTCTAATTAGCCGAGGGCTATACGCGGAGATCGAGACGGGGGCCGGCGCAGCCGTCCCTAAAAGATAAGGATATAAATTCGGAAGCTTTGGGCAAGGTAGGGCGGAACGCCCCCTTCTATAACAATGCAGACGGCCTCCACGTGGCCGAAAAACATATTCGAATGGATTTCGCCTGCGTATAAATCCCTCTTATTGACAATACAACAACTACTAATAGAAAAAAATCATAAAAAATCAAGGAGGGCTGCAGTATACCCTTAAAATAACTGTTAATAAAGAGGCCAAACAACAATATAAAGAGTATACCGCATCCCTTCAAATAGCGGTTAGAATCGAATAGTAGAAAATGTCTTGATTGTCCAACTATCCTACTTAATAGAGGATTCCTGCATATATATGCAAAAAGCCTATAAGCACTAAAAAGCCAGAAAAACCACTAACCCTACTTCCCCTACTATATCAATGTTTTTATATTGATCCAAATATTTTGGACTGTATAAATGTTATTATAAAATTCCCGCACGGGCCACATATCACGGGAACCTTATTCATTCGGCCACCTTTTTTGGACACGCGGAGGACGGCATACCTCTATTATATCACGTGCGTGCCAAGCCAATTTCGCCACAACACCGGAATCATTTGTTGCCTGGCACGGTGGTGACGATACCAAACCTCATCGATCAGCCTTCGCGTTAAACACTGATCTCCCCAGTTCCCTAACGTTGTGTACCTTCTCTTTCGCATCTTCCACGGAGACCATATTGCACAGTATGGCATAGACACACATGTACAGTGCAGCTTATCCGGCCTCGAATCGGAAGGAATTATACATACAACTGTTCCAGTCTGCTAGCTTCTCAGACGTCATCCTAAAATAACTCAACTCTCTATGGCAATGGGATCAAGATGGAATCATTTGAGTCCTCAAATGCCATACAACAAGCTCTTTGTCTCCGCTGTAAACAGCTGGATATTATGCCTGCGTTTCTCGCCTTAGACGAAGCAGTTCCAGCCGCCGGAAAGCCTATCCTCTCTCTCGGGAAGCTATCCCAGAGAATAAATTGCGACATGTGCCGATTCTTCCTCGACTTTTCTCCCAACTACGACAAAAATTACAAACTACATGTCAGATTATTTGATCACGTGAGACAATCGATTTCGAATCCAAATTTTCTGGCACTCATGAACCTTCCACGGACTCGCTTCCTAAGCGTACTTCGTGAGAACTCGACACTTCATTACGACTATGCAGTCAAAGATGAGATCACTCAATCTGGACTTATCATTCATGTCCCAAATGATCTTCCCGTCCTATCTCCACCTTCAGTTCGCACAGTCAATACTACATCTGTGGACTTCAAGCTGTTAAGTTCCTTGATTAACCACTGCCAAAATTCACATTCTCAGTGCAACCAGGTAGATGATCGATGTAGCCTACCTTACATATATCTCATCGATTGCGTCGAGGAAAGAGTCGTTCGAGAGCACCCGAACCAAAATTATCTGGCACTCAGCTATGTTTGGGGCCAACCGAGTTCTCAAGCAACTTTCCGAATTGCTTACGAAGACAAATGGCCCGAGGATTCGTTCTCTTTGAGTACGGCACCCTTGACTGTTCAAGACGCTGTACGCGTTGTTCGAAACCTGGGCATGAAGTATTTATGGGTTGACAAATACTGCATAAACCAAAAAGAGGGACCCGAAAAACAGATGATGCTTCGAAGTATGGATTACATATACGAGAATGCTAAAGCAACAATCGTCGCGATGTACGGTGAAAATGATAGGGCTGGACTTCCAGGAGTTTTCGGAAACTCTAGAAGACCGCAACCTTGTTTCCGGACAGCACGCGGCTGCCTTGTCTCTTCCTGCCCACCCATCTTGACGCTAACCCAGGCGTCAGTGTGGGCAACACGAGGTTGGACATACCAGGAAGCAAGACTTTCCAGGCGATGCTTGTTTTTCACAGAGCACCAAGTTTATGTCGTGTGTCGAGAGACAACGGGGAGTGAAGCCGTTCCCTCGGACGCACAAAGCTGCTGGGTTTCTTCACTGCTGAACTCCAGCCGCCTAGATGCAGCGCTTTTTGGGCCACAAACCCTTACCGTAGATGGTTTCTGGAGAGACAGACTTGCGTTCTCGCGAAGAGCACTGACGAATGAGTGTGACATCCTAGATGCGTTTCGAGGAATACTCAACCGCTCACGATTTGTTACCTTTTGGGGTGTCCCAATTACGCCTCCGAAAGCTGCGATGGATCCACACACTGGATTTGCTTTGGGCTTCTTGTGGACCAGGACACCAAGCTGGGCCATCAGACCGCATCTAAGATTCGCTAATGCGCTTCCACGAATTCGCCGAGTCAATTTTCCAACTTGGAGTTGGACGAGTGTCACCGGTGAAATTTTCAATGAAGGATATGGAGGACAGTCCGCATTTGGAGCATACCTCGGAGCTGACGACTATGTCTCGAAGCAAAGTGATGCCTATATCAAGTTTTGGATATATGTTAAGGGTGAACCGATACCTCTACAAGAAGTCATGCAACAGCAACGCTCAAATATCCTCCCTGAAGATTCTCCCTCCCTTCTAGTAGAAGGTGACCTTGTTCGACTTACGCTAACTAATGGCAAGCAACCATACCGGGTCTGGGGATGCGCACACTTGGGTCTTGAATTTTGGGCTGTATTTGATTTAGACCAGGACATAGCAGCAGATTCGCCTCAAAATAGAGATCAGAGCTGTGATGAAGACGCCCTCATATTGGTTGATTGGACTGACGATCAGAAAAAAAGAAAAAAGAGATTCGTACTATTGTTACTAAGATGGATTGGAGATGGTCGGGCAGAGCGAAAAGGTCTTGTGTCTGAATACAGGAAGGAATATGATGCTGAGGAACTGAAAAAAATTCCGAGAACTCGAAAGATGTTTGTTTTACAATAGATAATTAGTTGCTTGCGTTTTATTATGGTTTACTGTGCTAGGCCTTGTAAGATTAGTAACCGTGATTCCTGATCTTTCAGGGCCAGGTTGGCTTAGCACACACGTGATAAGTATGGGATACTACGTAATGCTGCTAGCGTCTTGCCGTGGCTTACTTAGTTATTCCACCTTCCACAAGCGAAGCAGGGCAGTGAGTGTTCGTTTGTTCGCATTGTTTGAAATATTATCACGTGAGCAAAGCGTCATGTAGATTATGTAAACCCGTCCGTACCAAGCGACTTGGCCAAGTATCTCGCATAGTAATTTTATATGAGAGGTACTTCGCAAAATTATCGGTGCGCCAAGTATTAGCAGGTAACTAAGTCGCTTTCTTTGCTAGGTCGCGGAGTGGTTTCTCTGAAGTATTATACCTTCGTGTACTCCAGGATAACGTACATGGTTTATTTACACTTCAGGCCCGAGCACCCCCAGCTGTAGCCAACCGCCGGGGATGATCACGTGAGTTGGTGTTGAAAATACCTTTGCCAACCACTGGAACGTGAAATTATGCTAGAGCGACAACGCCAAGACGACGGCTAAATGCTTAGTTGACGCTGCGGATGGGCTCTGAGATAGATCAGAGAGAAAGATGTTCGGAGTTGGTGCCACCGAAACATCCCAAACAACACATCCATTTGTACCTCTCTACGTTCTACGAGGCCGAATTCTTATCCTTCAAGCCAAAGTATTCCGCATTGTAATATAAATAACGCGCATACGTTATTTGGCGATATGTTAAAGTATTATACTTTAGACGCAACTATTTCGAGCTAAAGTCTCTCAAGTAGACGCACTCGCAATTGTAGTACTCTAGATGCTAAAAATAGTTTAGCAGGCGGCCGATTTCCATATAGGCAGTGCTAGTGTAAGTGGGAGCCAAATTGGGCCCCTAGACACTAGCGCGAAGAATTTGATTCGAGAGATCGAAGGATCCATAAGATCCCATTTGAGCTCCCTAGGAGCCGACTTAGTCCCCCCCAACATAGTCGTGTAGGGTTGAGAGCTTTCGTACGGCAGAACCGAATAGGAATAACAGGGAAGGAAACTATAATTGGTCACTAGAAGGGAGAGCAGGAACGTGACTGAGCGACCGAAGTAAAGGGTGAGGCGAGGGTGAGCAGCGCCTGAGCAGAGCGGCGGTGTTGACTAACCGCGTTGGAAACGACGCAGGTTAAGATTCGGCGCAGATTACCATAGGAAACAATGCTATGATACTGGGGGATGATTTGTATTGTGGTCCCGCTACGCATGCACATAAAGTCACGTTTGGAGAGATGAGGCAACATGCTAAATGCGTCTTCCAATCATGGACAGAAATTGGTAACCAATTTAAATATTTGTCAATGGCAATGGGGCTGGGTCAACGTCACCGGATAAGATAGCGGATTGAATACTGAGACGTATCTCAAGGCTAGGCGGTATAGTAGGTATCAATCTGAAATGCAAACATAAAGTTTATGTCATTATAACCTATGTCTGATGCAAGATGCAAAGATTGCTTTTTGAGTAAGACTGGATCAGCAAATTTACTCCCAGGAGCGTAACGAGTTTTGCAATTGGTACAAAAATGTGAATTGCCTCCCTGCCAAACAGATGTATTCAACCCTCGTCTTGGCATAATTAAAGGGACAATTCGTAAATTCAATAAGCGACGCATACCCTACCATTAACCCTTATGAATATTTTTTTAAAAAAATACGTGAAAAAAGTTTCCCTCCCCCATGTTTTCAGAGTCTCCTGACCTGGCCATGTCTCCGAGATGTAAGCTCCAAACACGCTATCGCCTCCAAAATCGCACCACGAGGTTCAAAGCTTAACGAAGTCTTCCATTTATGGAACGACTGCCTGGACAACTAGCATCATGGGTGTAAACCAAAGCAATGGCGTGATTTTGGAAATGTTGAAAATTGATTGAATGTAACGGGGTGTTAATGGGAGGCGGGTCACGGGCTGGACAGCTTCCGGAAACCGAACGTTTGAGCTTGAAGTACGTCGCTCGCAAATATAAGCCGTCTATACGTAGGAAAATGGTAGTTGAGTATGAGTTGAGCCTCATAATGGGAGAGTTAAGCGTAGGTATATCGTGACTAAAAGATCAAGTAGATAGCTGCAAAAGGATCAAAACACCCTCTTCAACAGCGAGAGAGCCGTGAAACGCTGTTACAAACGTGCTATTCACCTCGTGACAACCTCGTAACTCACACATCCCCTTCGAACCAGGACTAGAGGGTCAAGTGGCTCTATAATCCGACAAAACCTGCCGCAAAAGCTCCAGGAAGTGGGGTTTGCAGACCATTTCTTCGACAAGTTGCAATTGAATATCGAAGCAGACGTTCTCACCACCACCACCCCCTGCCTAGCTCCAGATAAGAATTTTGAAACGAACGACTATAAACCCCTCCCCTCTAGGAGCTTTGCCAAAGACTTTCCTTCCTCCACATCGCAAGCCTCCGGAATCAAAGCACCACAGTGCAGTTCTCCCTCAAAATTACTGTACACCAGTCTCTGCTTCTGCTCTTGCTCTTGCACTTGCACGTTCTTGTACTCATACATCCAATCTTCTTGCCTCGTTTTTGTACGAAGTCGATCGTTTTCTAGTCAATCGCAGCTTTGCAACGGGATTTCGACAAAAGGTAGCCACTGCCCTCTGTTCACTTAAAGGTATTGCACTTCCAAATATCAAACACGACAAGACACCGAACTCGAAAGCTGCAAGCACGCATTGCTTCAAAAAACAGCGTTCTAGGTCCATCGAATACTACTCAACAATCCGCTTTACCCAGCATCATGGGCCAAAACGCGTCGACGCCCGCGGCGCCCACACCTCCTCCACCACAACAACCACCACCGCAACTACAACCAGCAGTACCCGTGAACCCCGACACCAGTATGCAGAGCTTGTTTGATCAGATGAGAGGTATAGCACCAGCACCAGCACCAGCTGCCGCTGCTAGTAATCTTCAGCCAGCACTGGTCGCGCACAACTCGCAGCAGATTGCTGGTCCAGTCAATGGAAATACTCAAGTCCAACAGGTATTCACCACTTAGCTTCTCCTTTCGTGACCAAGTCTAACACTCGGTTACAGGCTCCTGTGAATCAAGGCCCTCCGGCAGCCCTTCCTCAGGGATTTCCTGCTCAAGCACCACAGGTATTCACTCACACCCACACCGTTAATTCACAAGATTCCATCTCTGATAAGCTTCAGTCACTGCCCACTCCGCCCCATACACCTGCACCTGTCCAGTATCCCGCGGCTATTTCACCCAATGGCGCTTCTCCTTCCCATGCCCAACCTGCTTCACCATTCCCACCGGTATTTACTCCCGATTATCCATTCACTGCACAACTCTAACACTCGCTAGCAACGAGGCACAAAGCGTAAGTTTGAAGTACGCATAAGACTTGATGAGGACGAACCCGCCCCAAAGAGACGCCAGCAACCCAAGTGTTCATCCAACATCTCATGCGTCTATCCTGTCTCTGTGTGGGACGCCGGCATCAAACCTCGTCTTGTGGAAAAACGTGTTTCCATTTCCCCACGCAAGTCACGCATCCAAAACTTCCAAAAGCTCGTATTTATCTCCACAGGTAAGCGATTGCTGCCAGTCCACGTCTCCAGGACACCCGGCCCGGTTATCAAGGAGGTTCAACGCATTCGTCAACGGGAGGCTGATGCCTTTCGACGTGAGTGTGCTGCCAAGGCTGAGGCTTTTCGACGTGAGATGGCGTTTCTGGATATGCGGAATCGGTATTTTCAGGCTGTTCAGGCTCTTCCGTGGTGGCAGCATCAGTCTTGGATCCACGATCATATGGATCCAGGTCGGAGACCGAATTGGAAGGACCCAGACTTCCCACCTAAGCCCCACGTTAGGATGAATTGGCTTTTCGACGATGATTACAAGGCTGCCCTTGCCACACTTGAGCCTAACAAGCCATTGGTCGGTCTTGGAGGTTCTATATTTGCTCCGAAGTGGTAAGTGTCGTATTCATCAAGTCTCCTCCCTACCTTTTACCCCCAAAGATCCCATGAGCTAACACGTATCGTAGATACGATTTAACTCTTGACGTTTGTTTATCATCGACTTCTCCATGGATCATGTATCCATCCCATCAACACCACCGATCTCATCACCAGCGCCAAAAAGGTACTCCCGGAGCGTGTTGCGTGGGAAAGTCTCTTGACCACGTCCGGTCATTAGGCTTCCTGACGTTAAACGCAACGTTTGTCATCTTCAAGACAGACAGCTCAACTCTATGTTACCCTCCGCGGTCCCATAGTAGTCAGGACATCTATGTCATTGCCTTGCGCGATGGTGTAGCTCCTACGGCCCAACCCAGAGTTGGTGCGTAGTAGTCCAAGGGAGTGCAGACTCAACATGCACAGTGAGATTGACCTCACGCCTTTTAGCTACCGCAGCGATGATGATTGCCTCTCTACCCACCATTTCCACACCCACCATTTCGACATCCCATTTTCGAAGGGAAGATTCCGGATCGAGTTGTACTATTCGTGCAACAGATGTCTATTCTGCAAAAGCGTCTTTGAAAGCAGGCGTATGAAGTCTTTTCGGAACACTGACCACGCAAGGTGAGCTGATTACTCACTCAATGCCTCTTCGAAGGTTTGTCGACCCTTTTGGTTAAAGGTGTGTTTGGAGTTATGGGAGAGTTGGAGGATGATGGAAGGGAGATGTGTTTGTAGAGGAGGATGTTGGTGGTTGGTGGGGCTTGGACTTTGGGGCGTTCTTGGTTGGTCCTTGCCTCTTCTAGGCTCTGGTATTTTTGTCTCTTTGCAGTTGTGAAGGACATCATGGGTTTCGATAAGAGGAAAATTTAGGGAGTTGTCGCTGTTGATGGATCGATGGAGTTGGCTGTATCACCTGGTTGGCGAATTTGGATTGTCTTCTATCAGATTGGATGGTGATGGTTAGGTATCTAAAAGTTTTTGGTTCGATGTCGCACGGCGTTGCGCAATGTACTTACAGGATGCTCCTAGGCAGGTGGAGCGTGGGCACAATTGTCCTCTTAATGATGTTTCCCCAAGCCTTCTTCGTTGCAATGTCTGATGTGATCATGCGGTGATCAAGAATAATTGTTGTGTGGTTGTCGGATATCTCGACGTATGACTCGATCGCGACTTCGTCGACGGAAGAGCTGGGTGTTCAACCTTCAAACTCGGCTCTCTCGTCTCATACGGTGTTTGAACGCAACAGCAAGCAATACTTCCTCGGAGTTTGCGGGTAAAATCTCGACTACCAGTAGATGCATTGCCTTCCCCACTCGGGAAAATCACAAACGTAGGTTGAACTCAGGCATCGCTCCACGCCATGTCACGACGAACGCGCGAAAACACCAACCCAGGAGCAAAGTAAGTCATAGCACGCGGGAACCAACATAACATCCACCTGAAGGCAGAAACACAGAGGACGTACTTCGGTTTGGGAACTCAAGAGAGCTTCCTTGGACCATGATCCTGAAGACAGGTTAAGAACTGTCCTCTGCTGCAAGTTTTGCACGCCACATCTGAATCGCAAGAATAACTGCATTCGGCGTTCAAAGCAAACCCATTAAAACTCAAGAAGCAACCCAGATAATACTCGCAATCTACTACCTCCTAGCAGACATCGTCCTCCTCTGGTAATGCTTCTACTACAAAGGCTTCACCTGGAGCGACGACATCCCCTCCCCCGCCAGCAAACCCCACCTAACCTCAGAGCTCGCCTCACCCTCCGAAACAACCGGTCTCCTCCGTCCCCGCACATGAAAGCAAGTGGCAAAGAAAGCAGTCTCCTAGACCTTGCAGTGAACAGAAAAAATGAATGCAACGGAGATCGATAACTGAGGGGAGTGTCGCCATTCCCAACAACCAATACTGTGCTTGGAACGAGTGTATACTGCACTATAATGTTCCGCGATGGTTCGCATATGAGATAGACGTGTTCTGCTTCTCCATGAGGACGACAAGAGTATCATAGAGGGAGAAGGCGTGCTGTCCAAAGTGGCGGGGTCAAATGAAAGCATAGGTGGCAGAATAAAAACCGTGCTTAGAGACTTTTCTAGACGATTTTACATCACCCATTGCAGCTTAGAGACTGCCATGTTGTACGCAGAACAATCCGGCGCTCCTCTAAAGCAGCAGGTGGAATAGAAGAAGTGAGAGAACCCGAGCCCGAGAGAGAAGAGAGTTGACGTTGGACCCCTGTCGATCGGCACGTGACGAAAGCGAAACCTTGTCGCGGTGGTCGCGACTTCCTCCAAGCGCAATTGATCTGTTTTGGTCCCATCAACAGCCCAGCCAAATCGAAGCAACACTCTTCGGCGCATTCGACACGATGCAAGAACCCATCCACGGCATCGCTCGCGAACTCGTAAGTCCACTCTACCCCCGCGATACTTGGTAATTTCTCAAAGCTGATTGCAATTGAAACAGCAACCTCACGTTCATCTCCTATCCTCTTTCCGCTATCCGCAACTACTCTCTGTCCATCCCGAAAAAGTCGCAGAATGGCTTCTCGATGCGCCCAAGATCGTGCGAAATCAGGCTGCATTCTACTGGACCTACCTCGACCGACCTGTTGATGGATCCATTCTTCTCTTGTGGCAGTCTTCATCCATCGGCAGCGACTTTCCCAGCGATGGCTACGTTTGGGCACCACCGGAATCTCGATACGTGTTAGACGTACAAGGTGGATATGTTAGTTTGCTGCTGGACAGGATGCGCCCGAAGTCTAAGCTGACATATTTCTAGTCTATTGAAATGTTCCATCACAGAACTGGATATGCGCCAGGTGAACCTTTGGCGATCCATTCTCGCCGACGATACCGCCTCCACCCTTCACGAGACCCCAATTCGGCCGGCCCCTCTCCTGACTTGTCTCTATGGATTATACACTACCTGCAAGCCGAACCTAACGATCGAGTTCCCTCCAACCACATCCCTATCGATCCGCGGACCCAGAACATCATGGCGACCCGGCAATACCTCCATTCGCAAGGGCAGATTGTACATAAGGAGTTTATGTTGCACGACCGTACCAACTGGCCGCAGATCGCATTCCCGAGAAACCAGGCTCGTGGTCCAGCGATGTATGGTGGAAATGTACCACCAACGAGAGTTCCGCAGACAATGGCATATCCTCCCCAGCATGCCACCGTAGGACCACCATCAAAACGTGTCAAGACCCAAGCGAATGCCGCTCAAGCAGTTGCTACTAATACTAGTGCGGTACTAGATGTCGACGATGAAGAAGATACATCCCGGGGAGACTTCTTCGACCACACTACTCCCCGTGAGATCAGTATGAGCCGATATAAGCAGAACCACGAATGGATGGAAGAAATTCTCTCTTCTCCATATTCCATCAACCAGATCATTCCAGCAGATCTCGGTCTTGGTCTCCGTGGACAACTCGCAAGCTTGACCGCAGGGATCTTTGATGCGCCCTTCGATCCAGAAAACGACGAGGTGACGAATAGCTTCGTTGGTCACTTGGACAAGGATAAGGCCGATGAATTCCGCAAGAGGGCTGAGGAACGCATCGCCCAAACTAACAAGGACATTGAGAAGATGAAGGCTAAGCATGCGAAGCGATTGGCTAAATTTCGCAAGGGGTCCCTGGTTAGTGAGGCTGAGAAAGAACTTCGAACTGCAGTCAATGATCCAAACGATGTTGGACCCGAGTATTGGCGCCTTGAAGGCCGGATTGATGACGAAGATGACGAGGAAGGGAAGCCAGCGCCTAAAGTTCCGTCAAAAGTTGACGACATAGTTGCTAAGGTCGAGGCTTCTGTTGGCCGACGTGCGGCTGCAGTCAAAGAACTCGTGCGGATTCAAGACGGAGGTTACGAAGAACCCGCTGCAATTCCCAGCCCAGAGGCTCCTCCACCGCAAAGTGCTCAAGTCACGCCCCCTGGCTCACACAATGGCTCCACCAACAGCGGCGTCCTTGTTGGCGATGCGGATATTGATATGGGTGGCTCTGCTGCCGGCCTTCTCGATCAGTTTCAGACGGGACCATCCTCGAACGCAACTGGCAGCAACTTTCCCACGCCTCAGCCTCATCTGCAAGCACAATCTTCAGTTGGCACTCCCAGTAACATCCCTGCGCCATCACCTCAGCCAACAATGGAAAATACAGGTCAGCAGCCTATACAGGCTGATGTAACTATGGGAGATGCGGCTGCTTCAGGGGACCAAGGTCCGCAAGACGGAAGTGGAAAAGACGACTGGGTAGTCGTCCCTCCAGGCGGTATCTCTCCAACGACATCTGCGCAGGTGCCACCCACCTCTACCCAGCCTCTCGAAACGTCCGCTCCAGCCATCTCAACGCCTTCTGCCCCTGCAATGGGTAACCCATCACCCCTTCCCACAACATCATCAAACCAAACTCCACTCCCGGAATTCCACACCTCACCCAATGACTTCGCTGATCTCGCCGATTTGGATACAGCAGGTGATGCTCTAGCCAGCTACGGCGAGGAACTCGGTGGCGCGAGCGAGGATCTGGGTGATTTGGGTATGGATATGGCGATGGATGATTCTGCGTTTGGAGAGGCGTTTCATGGCGTTGAGCCGAGGGGCGAGGGGGATGGGGAGGGTGATGGATTGTAGGGCGATCTTCATGACTTGTACCCACCTGCCTGAATCCCACGCTTACCTTTCTTGTGTCCAAGGAGGGTTGTTAGTGTGACAAGGGTTGCAGGCTATTCGAAAAGGAGCGGCGTTTCAAATGTTGAGGTATGGACTTGTATAATGTATGAACGGGATGGGCTGGGTTTCTAGAATAGCAGAATTTTTTCTTCCTGTTTCAAAGTCTCGCAGAATTCGGAAGTTATTTGTGTTCATTCTATATAACACTCTCATGCCCCGAGGCAAGTACCCCGATCTTCAATCTCCTTCCCATCTCAGCCCCATACCCTACTACACGTTACTCCCCATCCCCATTCACACCCACCACCCCAAAGAAAGCCCTTCCCAGCCCAATCCCCCATCACCTCACACCATCCATCCCCCTTCCTCCCTCCCACCAAACCACCTATTCATCTTCCCTCTCCCCCTGCAAGAACTCCGGAAATCTCTTCACCACATCCTCCCACTCCTCCCTCCCACCCACCAACCTCCCCACCACTTCCAACACCTCATCCACCCCACCCCTAACCTGCACCATACTATCCCTCTCCCTCAACGTCACACTCCCATCCTCACCCGATTGAAAATCAACCGTGACCGCAAACGGCGTCCCCAGCTCATCATTACGCGCATAGCGTTTTCCGATGCTCGCCGAAGAGGAGTCGATGGTGAAGGGGATGTGCAGGGTGCGGAGACGGGTGGAGATGGTGGTTAGGAGGGGAAGGAGGGAGGGGGTGGAGGATTTTTTGGGGGGCGAGGTGGGGGTGGGAGGGAGAGGACCTGTGGGGGGTAAAGGTTTTAGGGATTTGGGAGTAATTGGAGGACAAGCAGAGAAGGTTTGGTTTGGGTAGAGCAGAGGAGAGGGCTTACTCCGCGCGCAGGATCGTCGGGACGATGCCAGTAGACGTGTTCTAGGAGTGCGTAGAAAATACGCCCAATTCCGAAGGAGGGCTCGATTACGGAGGGTGTGTAGGATCTTGCGTTCTCTATTCTAGTGCGTCGTTCGATGGCAATGAGACTCTTGTCTAGGTCGACTTTCCCCTCGGGGAGGCCAGCAACCTCAATACTGATGGAACCGTCCTTTTCCAATGCTTCCTTGAGCCTTTCGAGTTGCTCTTGGCTAAGAACCTGGATCGTTTCCTCGACTGCCTTGGCGTGTTTCCTGAACTTCGGCCCAAGCGCTTTCTTGTTGATTTGCATGGCGTTTTGATGTCGCGGGATCAACGTAATGCTCTATTTCCGCCATCATGAATTCTCGGACCCGTAAGATGCCGCTGCGGGGGGAGATTTCATTGCGGAATGATTTGCTGATGCTGGCTGAGGCGAAGGGGAGCGTGTTTTGGTTGTATTCGAGGAGTTTTTTGAAGTTTGTGAATTGGCCTTGGGCGGTTTCGGGGCGTAGGTAGGCGGGGGAGGAGCTGGAGGGGCCGATGGTCGTGGGGAACATTAGGTTGAAGGGGACTGGTGGGTGGACTTCGTTGCCGTCGGGGGAGGTGATGGCATGGTTTTTGATTAGGGTGCTGAGTTCGGGGTCGGTGAATTTGTCGATCTGGGCTGAGCTAGTTCTGAGTCTTGGAGGTATGAATGGCTTTCACCTTGGCTAGGATCTTTTCATATTCGTTTACGACCTCTTCATCCAGCTTGACAGCTTTCGCTTTTTTCTTCGTATCAGCAGCATCATCACTTCTTTCTTCCCCCTCTTCAGTTGAGAAACCTCTTACAGCTCGATCACCTTTCAATCTCGCTTCCAGCTCATTTTCAATCAAGTGATCAGCTCTCAGGTAATCCCCATTCTTAGAATCCTTACATATCCAATCCGAGAACCTGTCAACATGACCACTCGTTTTGAACACGTCTTCTGGAGTTAGGATTGAACAATCCACTTCTAGCATGTTTTCTTCAAGCACGAAGTGTTTGCGCCAGAGGTCGATAATGTTGTTTTGAAGAGCGCAGCCTGGGCATTGATGTTGGCAAGGCAAGTAATTGAGTGGTAGTTTGGTAGGTGAGACTCACCGGGTGGGCCATAATCGAAGAGGCCTTTGGTATCGCCTTTGAAGTCTGGGGCTGTTCTATAAATCTCGAAAGAAGGCGTGAAGAAAAGACGGCGTTTTAGGAGGGCGTAGAATGCCTCTGTCGAAGGGTGGTCGGGGGCTTGGCGGCGCCATCTTGAGAAGAACCAAGAGGCTGAACCGACTTTCGCGGGCTTGCTCGTGTAGCTTGCTGAACCTGAAGACTTACAAATATTATATGCTCATAATCTCAGAACATCCCATTGGAGCCCTTCATATATATAGACATGTTGGTTTTGGCCCCTGAGTCACAGATAGCCGCCGAGTACTAGGCGCAATGAAAGGCCGCATGAAGACCAACACGCGGTGTTGACGATGGAGACCCAGCTTTCCACTCGAGTTTTGACAGCCCCATCTCCTTTAATTACTCACTCGGTGAGAAACCTGACTCGAGGCTGAAGGTTGAAGCTTTGCACCCCTAAAGGGGGTTGGCGGGGTACATTGACACGTGACCGGGGGTAACTTTATTCTCACTTCATCTCCTGGGTTCACTCTTCGTATCCATATTCACCCTCAAACTCAAACTCAAATTCTAGTTTTCATTTCAACGCGAAAGGATGAATTCAAAAGTGAAGCTGCCGATATTCGGCGTCGGCAAGCTGCTTGGCCCTGCCGAATCGGGAGACCGCAGCCTCCCTGGTTCTTGCGTGAACATCAAACGAGCTCAGGATCGTGATCTTGACATCAACTCCATCGCTCTTCCATGTTCTGAACGCTCAAGTCATCGCGAGATATTGTCCATCTCGCCAACATGGAGCAACCTCAAGGAATGGAGCTTCACCTCCGCAACGTCCCCGCTCAAAGCACCGAAAACGCGCTGAGGAACTTCCTGAAGCCCTACTTTCAAAAGCTGTCAATCCAGAACTTTCACTGTCAAAAACAACGCGACAAGTCGTATGCCCAGCTTACCTTTCTGAATATCGATCATGCTCGGCTCTTTCTGGAACATCATGGCCATGTCAAGGATCCTCGCAACGCCCGCAGATCTTTGAAGGCTTCTCGCAACGGCGCCAACTTGGTATTCCTGGGACAAATTATCTATTGCGAGCGAAGTAATCGAGACGCCAATCCGTATTTTCTTCGTGTCCTTGCCAAGGAGCAGCTGGAGCGCAGATCACTTGCTTTGGTCCCGTCCAGTCACGCCAAACCCAAGATACTCCCCATCTCTTTTCAGTGCTCTTCTCTATCTTGCGGCGCATGGGCATACAGCGATACCGAGCTCGTCTTCTCACCTCAGGTGGAATGGATAGTTGGTGGTACGGCCAAATTTGGGGAACGGGTCATGATGCTTACTCTTGATGATGGTCGGCGAGTCGATTCCGCTATAACGGCGTCTTGGAAGTCGTGACCGAAGACGGGCATTCGCCGTCAATTATGGTTTCGATGCATGAGCCCCCTCGATTCTTTGAAAAGATCATCGAAGATCCCATCATTGCGCTCTTCGAAAAACTTGGCCTCAATAGTCAACCACAGCAAAGGGGACAATCTCGAAAGGCTGGTCCGACTCGTCACCGTTTACCGTACCTCGACGAGAATCATAGGCCGATTGCGCGAAGCTGCCTGGTTTATCGAATCACTCTCAACCGCTCGCAATTCTCGGACCACGGTCTCATATCCGATGTTTCCGAGAAATTGGATCTTTTGAGGGCAGGCAGCTCGCGCCATGCCATCATTGTTGATGTCTGACAGGCAGACCGACGTTCTCCGATATCCTGAATCTCATGCACATGGGTGAGTTATCATCAACACCCTAGCTAGCCCTCTCATCTGACTGATTGCCTTGCACAGATTGAGACAACTTCATATTGAGATTTCCTCCCCTCGCTGTGACATTCCCTTCGCTCTCAAGTTTCAAATTCAGAAGCTTGCACATGATGGCTATCTTTCTCCATCCACAGTTCTTGCGCTCCTTTCCGAATTTTCCGCGATGGCAATGCGATCTGAGGCATCCGTTTGTGTTGACGCCACCCGAAAGCTTTTCCACCAAATATCATTTCCCGGACCTGAGGTTGAGGCTTCGGAGTATTCCGTTGAATCTTTGGTGGAGTTCATGAGAGATAATGAAGCCCAGTGCACGAAAGAGGCCAAAGCAAAGTAAGTTTGACATTCTCCCACCACGTCCAAGATATTTTGGTATACGTGATAGTATGGCGCGGCGCTGTGGCTCCGGCCACTGACCGAATTGTAGGGCAATGGAGCAAATTAGAACGTCCCAGAACGTCGCGATTATCCATAGAGCCAAGGTCATGCCATCCGGCGTCCACCTACACGGACCCGAACCCGAGAGCAATAATAGGATTCTACGCAAGTATCGTGGTCAACATGAGTATTTTCTGCGAGTTCAGTTCTGCGATGAAGATGGCCAACCCGTACGCTTCAATCCACGTATATCAAACGAAAAGATATATCATGGTCGATTCAAGGAAGTTTTGAGGAACGGAATCAATATTGCTGGCCGTGTGTACAAATTCCTGGGGTTTTCGCATTCATCGCTTCGAGGTGAGTCCGTGGATCCAGCCCTGATTGGCCTGTTCGTGGGCATCCCTACTGATTGTATATAGCCCACTCGTGTTGGTTCATGGCACCGTTTATGCATGAAGGAACACTGCTCTTCGATCGCATGTTAATCCAGGCTCTGGGTGATTTTGGCTCGATACACTCACCAGCTAAATGTGCTGCAAGAATTGGACAAGCATTCTCTGATACGAGAACGGCGGTTGCCATTGATCTCAATTCTTACTATGAAGTGGGTGATGTGAAGAGGGGAGATCGGGTATTCAGCGATGGCGTAGGAACCATGTCGAGGTCATTGATGGAAAAGGTCTGGGAGCATTTGCCCAAAAAGACTCTGGTCAAACCGACATGCCTCCAAATTCGATTCCAAGGTAGGCGCCCTAATTAATACAGGTTTTTGTGTTGTCAGACAAACTAACCCGTCCTGTTATCTGCAGGTGCCAAAGGAATGGTGTCCCTCGACTCACGTTGGGCCGGGGATGCCGTAGTACTTCGCCCATCAATGATCAAATTCAAAGGGTCGAAATCTGCGGACATTGAGATATGCGAAGCAGCCTACGAACCCTTGCCAATGTACTTGAATCGCCAATTCATCAAGATACTAGAAGATATGGGAGTCCAGGATCAATTCTTCCTCGAGTTGCAGGCAAAAGAAGTTCAGCGCTTGCGGGCTACAACCGAAAATACCATCAATGCGTCTACTTTTCTCAAGCGACAATCTGTTGGGGAGGTAATCCATCTGTCCTGGCTGATTCTCGCGCTTGCAGACCGCAACTTAGACTTCCGTGCAGACGGCTTTCTACGCGACACTGTGGAGCTGACGGTATTGTCAGAGCTTCGCAAGCTGAAACACAAGACCAGAATACCGGTCGAAAAAGGCTATCATCTACATGGACTTATGGACGAAACTGGATGGCTGAAGGAAGGAGAGATATTCTGCTCGGTTGTTGAAGATGGAGTAGTACGGTACATTACAGGCACAGATTTAATTGTCTCATGAGCTCCCGCGCTTCACCCAGGAGACGTGCAATTAGCAAATGTCGTCATGCCGCCCAGTAATTCACCGCTTTTGGAACTCAATAACTGCATCTGCTTCAGCCAACACGGAGAGCGCGATCTACCCAGCATGCTAAGTGGTGGGGATTTGGACGGTGATCGCTACTACATCATGTGGGATGAAAGAGCGAAGGTCAAGACTGTCTTTCTTCCCGCCGAGTATCCGATTCAGAAGCCCCTGGATATTGGCAGGTCGGTCAACGCCGAGGACATGACGGACTTCTTCATCCAGTTCATGGAGGGCGATCAACTTGGCCGGATAGCAGTACAGCATCGAGTAATGGCAGATCAGAAAGAAGAAGGTGTTCTGCACGAAAATTGTATCGTCCTATCCGAGATGCATTCTACCGCTGTGGATTTCTCAAAGACTGGGATTCCAGTAAGCCTCTTTTTAACGCTCAAGGCCGTTGGCTAATTGAATCATGAACAGGTCGACATGAGCAAATTACCCCGCGGCAACCCGTGGCGTGCTGATTTTGAAGCCCCGGGTCCACATGTCGAAATCGAGAAGAACAACGGTATTGTCTTCGAAAGCCGCAATTTCAGGGACCCTGTCGACCAAGAAGATGAAGACGACGAATTTACAAGTTACAGATACTACGAGAGCCATAAAATTCTCGGCAAGCTATACCGCGCAATCGACGAACAAGCCATCTTCAATGAGATTCAAAACCGCTCGGCCGCCCACGGGGCTTCAAGCAGATCCACTGTTATCGAAGAACTCTGGCAATATGTCGAAAGCAAAGTCCGCGGATTCCAATGGAAGGATCAAATGGAGTGGGCGTGGGACATCCGTGACGTGTAGGCACGATCCGTCATAATATTTCAACTCCTACTAATAGACCTTCGTAGGTACGAAGAAGCCCTCCTGAACACAATGACAGACTACAGTCAACACCCGCAACGCCCTCTCTCCGAACTCGAAGCTTTCACCGGAAACATCCTCGGCAAGACAGGTGCACCGAGCAGATATCAGCGCGAGCTTTCCAAGACAATGAAAGAGAAATTCGATGAGGATGCCACTTTCATTGTCAACTGCATCCTAAAAGATGGAGAAGAATGGTCAGACCGAGCATTGGAACGAAGCGTTGCCTGTTTGGCTGTTAGTTTGCAGGACAGCAGGTACAAAACACGAGAGAAATTGCTTTCGTTCAAGTACGTTGCCGCAGCAATTTGCCTCAGAGAGGTCGACAAATTGCCGGGCTGGGAGACCTTGCCACATCTTACATTACCGGAGTTTAAGCCTAGGGCTCGTTTGTTGCAGTGAGGGGCGCTTACTGGTTTGCATCTATGTCTTGCCTTTGCGGGGGACAGGAGATCAAGTCTGGTGTACTGGCGTTACTTGAGCGTTTCCGAATGGCTGTATTTAATTTTCTTCCACGAGGAGCTATGGGTTGCTTATGGGTCACTGGGTATGGTTCTCTATTTGCAGATACTTGCTTGCTCACATAACGACCACGTATGTATTTCACCCAACGGTATGTCTGAAGGCGGAGGGCTCTAGCGCCAATATGATTGCTTTACAGCAACAATACCAGTGTGTTCAAAGAACTCTTTACTCCCATCCCGTGATGAAGCGCTTCCCCGTCAGTTAACTTTATTCAGGCACTCCGACTGCCATTCTTTGGCAGTGGGGCATCAACCCAGGGGCTGACTTAAACTAGGGAAAAAATTCAACAACTTCGCCAGACTCAGACACCACGAACCCCAAAATTACAGTACTGATTTCTAGCATCTACAAACCCGCCAAACTATCAATCAAGTCTCCACTCTCCATCCCAAACGCCCTCACCGCACTCCAATCCCGGCACTGATGCGCAATGCCCTCCCCTGTAATCGGCCCATCACTGCCAAACCCCTCCTTCACAAAAACCGGCCACTCAATCGTCGTATCAGCCGCACACATCAATCCCTGTCTAATATAATCCAAACAATGCTCCAGATGATCTGGACCGCCCCATTCCCTTGCTGGCTGTCCTGTTTTTAGCTCGCGGACTGTGTCGCGTAGGGCGCGGAGACAGTGCAGTTGGTGGAAGACGGAGACGCCGAACCAGGCGGTGTTGGGGTCGGTGCGGTCGGCGTGACCGGGGAGGAGGTCGTAGCGGTAGGGATCGGTGAGGGCGAAGAGGCCATGTTTTACTTCGTGGTGAGGGGCTTAGTTTTGAGATTGGCGTTGTGGGGAGGGATGGGGTGAGATACCTGGCACGAGCTCATCCCATGCTCTGTTACTCTCCTCGTTATACTGCATATACTTATCCGTCATATGAAACTCAACCGGACTTTTCGAAACTATCAAAATTTACACATCAGTAACCCCACTTACAGCTATACCAACAGGCAGAACTCACTCGTCGGAAGCATAGTCTGGGGATCCCATCTTCCATTTCGCAACGCTCGCTTTTTGGGCAGTAATGTGAGAGCGGAAGTTCCGAGTAAGATGAACAGGATTACGACGCCGCCGTAGGAGAATACTCGTAATAGGGAGAATCGTGAGGGTTTTGGGGGGTGGTAGTTGATGTCTGGTTCTAGGTCTTCGGTTTGGAGGCGTGAGTATCGTTCTTTGTCTGTTGACATTTCGAGGTTTGGTGTTATTGACGAAGATTTTGCAGTTTGAGAGGTGTCATTTCATTGTTGCTAAAATAATTTGCAACCGACACTGATGAATCGTGGAAACTTGCAGTGTCCTGGTGTCCAGGAGTGAGGGGCGAAATCTTTCGCAAATGTGGCTCCGGAATATCTTAGCATTTGATCACCATGTCATTTTATCACTCAGATACAGAATTTCGGAGTCTGCGCATTGAGTCTCGTAGGTGAGTCCGAAGAAAGGCACACCCAGCTCATTGGCCCCCACCTCCCCCGCTTCCGGATTTAGAAGAGCCATGCTAGAGATGCTTCACTCATACAAATTCCGGAGCTTTTCAGACTTTGGCAGGATACGGATTTGCTACAGGTTTTGAAATCTCACTAGCGGGGATGATACCACCGATACGGGTAAGTGTTAACTGCATAGGCTCACAATACGGTACGATCTCCGCACGCCGAAATCTCTTCCATGTTGTAAGAGAAAACATTTGCCATTGATCTTTGTTCGAGTTCTGATGAACTCTCCTACCAACACCAGGAATCCAAACAAAATTGAGGCAGATACACTTCCATTGTGGCAGCATCAATTATTCGCCATGTCTGCCGAGGAATCTATCCCCTTCATTCCTGAAGTTGGGAGCTCAGCTTCCAGCTCGACAACTCGAGTTGATCAACATTCTATCGATCTCTCTGATGTACTCGATGCCGAGAAAGCAAGCCTTTACAAAGACAACGTCTCCAAGCGTGTCGTCTTTGAGGATGATGATCTTCCACGTCCCAACGCGGGTCGAATCGGCCTTCGAGCTCGATTGACGGCCTACAGACGAAACTTCGCCTTAGGATTCCTTACTCTCCTTGCTCTCGGTATCTTCATCGTGATGGCTATCAGAGCAGTTCAGGAATCTCGAACGACGGCCGTTGCTCCTGGCCGAATTCCCGGAATCAAATACACTTCTGATGGGCGCCAGCTCTCTTGCGGTAATACTTTCGAAGAAGCGGAAGCTGTAGGATGCAAGTTCGACATTATGACCTTTGTCTATACCCCTCCGGCTTGTTACGACGAGGAGGAGGCCCTTGGTGCCATGGACGAGACGTCCGACTTGGCTCCATCTCGCGCTACTGGTACTTGGCCGTGGTGGCGCTACGAGAATCATACCGATCCGCTTCCTCAGACTGTTGAGGCGTTGAAATCTATCAAACCTGTGTGGACGAATAATGTGTATCACCGTGCTCATTGCCTCTACCTCTGGCGTGTTAGCCACAGAGCAATGACACGAGTAGCGACTGCTCCTCCCGGGGGAGTTTGGGTGTATGAGAAAATGGTTGAATGGTAAGAACAGCGTTCTTAGATAATTATGGTGGCATAATACTGACTGGGTGCCTTTTAGGGACCACGTAACTCATTGCAATAAGTTGCTGAACAACATGGAGAAACCCGAGGATTGGCCTGCGCAAGCTGTAAAGAGAATTGGAAACTGTGTCAGGCTAGATGGTCCGACTGAGGCCGCTGCTGGGGCAATGGGCCTCTTTGCATAATCCATTCGTCATCGGGGAATGCTCAACGGCACTCGATATTGAGGATGAGAAAGTATAAGACGTGATTACTATTTGCTGCTTCGGGGCGGCGATGAGAAACTGTGGGGGGCACTAGTCAGAATGTTACTATTTTCATATTCTTTTGATAATGCCGAACAGTGCCGTCAAAAACCGAAGTCCGTTGTACTTGATATCTGCATTCGCAATCACTCTTTCAAAACTCCATATGTGAAACTTTATATACGTTCCAGTACTGTTTTCGCGTATTATCATTTGCTACTCGTACCCAGACGCGCGTTCAAAGTCGCTAGAATCAGTTCTACTAACTTCCCCTCCCCTTTGCCGTTCTTGTCTAGTTCTTTGGCCCACTCTTCAAGCCGTCTCCAAACTTTCCTTAGCCTTTCCACTTCTACGTCGACAATAGCTCTCAGCACGTGGCTCTGGCTTTCAGTGCCTTGAACTTCAAAATCTCCAATGTAAACACTTTCTTCCGAATCATCATGGACGCCTTTGAGGGTCGATGAAAGATTGGTGGAAGATTTTGTTCCGGGATTTGAATCCTTCGAGGGGCTATCTGAAGGATTTGATCGAGATGAAATTTGTGATCTGAGGTCAGTGTAGCTTGCCACCACCTGTTGCACAATGATCACGCAAGCCAGTGGCGAGCTCCGAGGGACAGAACTCTGTCCAATCGGGGAATCTAAATCATGGAGACAAGAGATGACAGCATCAAGTCCTTGTCTAGCAAGATGTAGTGTCCGGTCAAAACGCTGAAAAGTGGAGTGCGGGGCGGTGTAGAGGTCTGAGACTAATCGCATGAAGTCTGGCGTGAATAATCCCGGGGATGAGGAAGTAGCCTCCACAGCTGAAGATAAAGATGCCGGGGGTGTTATCAGTGAAGTACCTGCGTCGGCATTAAGATCAACGACTGGTCCCGTGGTGACTATTGGCGTTGGTGTGGCATGCCGTCCCACTGCGGGGGTTCCAATTCTTGGAGAATCCATATAGAAGCCAAAATTCGAACTATCGAAGTTCAGATCCAAGTCCATGTGCAAATCCATAGGCATATCCATATCAAGGCCAAGCAACGCCGTTTCGCCGCCAGCTTCACTATGGAAAGCTTGTTGGAATAGCGCACCCATGGAAGTGGAGCCGGTATCCTCTGACCGGGTATTACTTAAGGTTGTATCCTGGTATCGGTTAGTAAAAAGATAAGCATAAGTACATAACCCCTCCTCAGCCTTGCAGATTTTGTCCGAAAACGGAAGGAGGGGTAAAACAACAGTAACATCGGCGAAGTCTTACCAGAACTTTCTGCGCCTCGCTATCAAGACGACGACGCTTCCTGCCGCTTGCACTAGAACTTGGACTTGGACATTCCGGTTGGTCGAAACCATCTGCATCCGCCTGAGCGTCTTCGGATGAACATCTTAGCCTCTTCGTTGTTTGTGGCTTGCTTTTCGGGTTCTTCCCTCTGCCATTCTTTGGAGGTTTGCCCAACGGTTTTCCCAGGCTGTATGTACAGATATTGCCGCTTTGAAGGCATCGATCGCAGTTGTCTCGAGGGCCGGAGCACCGCACTTTGCAACGGTAACACTGATCGCACGCTGTAGCCGAAACAGTTGAGCCTCTAGCTCTCTGGGTGTCGCCGCTTGGCCGCTGATTGGCCTGAGTATCGTTCATGGTTGCAAAATCAAGAAATACCGGAGGAGATATATTGTTATGAGACGAGACAAATGACTTCCTACATATATCGTCCGGCAGGGTTGAAACACCGGAGCTTGGACTTAAAATCCTACCGTCTTCTCCGTCAGTCTACGGCGGAAATAATGAGGCGGTCAAAGCTTATTTGCATTGTTAGAGTACGGCATGTCGTGATAGCCAGCCAATGCTTTTCAAGTCCTCGTTGAATTGCCACGCATCTCACGGCTTGGTCAAGCGCCTCGAGCTCTGCAACGGCAATGCAAAGCCCCTGACATACTAAGTGGCTCGCTTAATTTGTTAGCGTCAGTGAAGCATACACGAGGTCTATCACCTCGGAAAATGCCCCAGAAAGGAATCTCATCGCGCTGACTTAGTACATCTTACCTAAATTTCCTTGATCGACATTCCCTTGCATGTCCCCCTCATCTTATGGTCATCATGTCAGAATCAGAGACGCCGGCGATCAATATCACCATTCGCCCACGATTCAACTCAGGGCATCAAGTTGACTATCTTGAAGTGTCACTATCTATCAAACGTTTGTTATTCAAGAAGGGGGATAATTTTGTCTCGTTTCCTTCCAAACTTCCGAGAAAGACAATTATCTCCTCACATGGTGATGACTGGCAAGCAACTGATGATCTGGGAAGCCTCCCAATCATTGCCAAGACCCAGGAGTTCGATTCAACATACGAATGGATTGTTCAGAGGGACACTTCAGGAGAAATAACCTTTCCATTTGTAGCAACTCCTGCTACGAACGGAGTCTTCTTCTGCCAAGGAAAAGCAATAGATCTGAGAAGTGATTACGGTGGTCTGATTGGTTCAGGCTTCTCATTTATTCCCATTCCTCGTGGAGACAGAGTCTTTGATATTGCTGTAGAGTGGAATCTCCTTGATGCCCCGGAAGGAACCAGAGCAGTCTGGACATTTGGTGAAGGCCCAGGACGGATCAACAGAACCGGACCCGCATCAATACTGAGCAACTCTGTATACATGGTTGGAGCGATCAATAGCAATCCTCCGGAGAAGAAATCAGATCAGTACGGATATTATTGGTTCGGAACTCTTCCTTCAAACATTGCGGTTATCAGGGATATCCACAAAGCTTTCCTTGTGAAGGTTTCCGAATTCTTCAACGAAACACCTTCACCTGACAAATCTTACCGCCATTTTGTTAGAAACAATGGAAGTTCCAAATCATTTGGCGGTACTTCTTTTGATTGTAGCCATATCTTTGATTACGATGATCAGATCGCTCAAGTTCAAGACTACGATTTGATAAGACGTATGGCATACGAGATGGTGCATAAATATCTTGGACCCCCGATCACCGAGCCAGGAATCGACTTTCTTTTCGAGGGAATCAAGCATGCCCTGTCAATATATCTTCCCTTTCGACCTCCAAACCAATTTCGCACTGGCGAGTACTTTCAAGCAACACTGAGCATGCTGTGCATGAAGTATTACACCAGCCCATATCTTCAACTACCCCAACCAGAACTTCTTAAATCCGCATCTCAAAATGATCGATATGCTATTGAACATGTTGGAACGAGGGCTTGGGCATTTGTAATAGGGACAGATTTCGCAGCCAGAAAGCTAGCACCGAAAACGAAGCCACCCCAGCGGCCAATTGAGGACTTGGCAATCAAACGACTGGCGGTTAATAAGAGAGACGGAAAACCTTACGGGATAAATGAATGGATTGATTTCCTGACTCCGCTGATGGGAGAAGATGCTAGAGAGCGGTATGAGTATATGTGCAGTGGAAACCCAATTTTACTCCCAGTCGAAGTGTTTGGCGCGAAGTCTCATCACTTGGTACAAGTTGACCAAGAAATTTTCGATATTGGAATGGGTAGACAGGGCTTTGAGGAAGGAATTGTTAAGGACTTAAAGACAGGGAGTCGAGCTGAAGCTGCGGGGTTAAGGGAAGGTGATGAAATCACTTGGAGCTCTCATACTTGGAAGTGTGAAGATGACTTCACAGCCGAACTAGACGTTCATGTGAAAAGGGGGAATGAGAATGTGAAAATGAGATTCTGGCCAAGGTCCGAGGAGAAAGCAAAAAGTTGGCAGATGGTGAAGGTCGAGGACAGTTGAAATTATTTATATGGTTTGAGATTTTTCTCTCCCGTTCTGCCTCAAAGCTAAAACGCATGTATTTATGAGACTTCCATGGAACTCAAAAAAATGGGAAACACATTTTAGAGCATGTTTTATCAGCATCTAACACATTCATGAAGTTTTCTTGTCTATCGGCTAAAGTTTCGATTTTCGCTTCATACTTAGTTCATTGAACAACTGGACCACCGGGAAATGACATTTCAAATGTATCAACATTCCAAACCCTCACCATGGATTATACTTTGCGTATAATGCATTACGGTCTTTATATCGGTGGGTTACATTGATGAAGTCACTATCCTCTTCATCGCGATTTCTCCAGTCCATCCAAGATCTCACCGAGCTATAGTCCCTGCAAGTATGCCACTGGTCAATGTCGGCATGATAAATTCCAGCTTGTGGAATCCACGGTCTGGGGACTGGAGTCATGTCTAATGAACATGTCAGAGACTGCCGTAGTGCTTCGATGCAATGGTCTCCATATTCTGTTAGCCTTTGTACAGTTTGTCGTGTTTCACCGACGAGTTCGACGATATGCTACTCACCTAGGTGCATCCTATGAGACATCCTGAAGGGTCTAGGCGGAAGATCTTGAATATCCTTGTAGTAATCTCTATCCAGCGAGCGGCGCATGTAGTCCTGTTTGCTTTAGAATTTGTCCAAAAAAGAAGAAGACAAAGAAAAGAAAGGAAAACAGTCACGAAGTACGAACCAGGCAATGCAAACTGTGGAAAGTATTGGGACTGGGAAAATCTCGCGTCAGTGGCCTGCTTTCAATAACACGGATCTCAACTTGGAGTAGCGTACGAAACCCAATAGAGATCAAAGATCCAATCCTTCTTGTCGACTTGAAAGTCTGTCTCGGCAACTTCCTCAGGAGTCAGCCCTAGATATCGTTCTGTGTCATGTCAGATGTTGCTAGAAATCGCAAAGACCGGATTCATACTATGCAGTAACATTCGATCCCAAGCTTCATCTACTTCTGGACTTGATGGTCCAACAAAGTTTGGCTCTGCCGGATTGTGGGTCAAGTAGTAAGTTCCATTGGGGTCTATCTGAACCCCGCCATAGAATTTAACTTTGGTGAGTCCAAGGGCGGAATTTGCAGGCGCTGTGAAGATTAGTTAGAGTTCCATGGCAAGCTTTGGGCTCGAAGCATACCAAGCTCTGTATCAAATCCGGTTTCATAGGAGCCAGTGCCGCGTCCATGAGAAGTACGATGCGCCGTGGATACAACAAACAAGATTACAGTGAGGACCGCGCAAATAAACCAGGGCAGGAGATTCCAAAAATTCCTGGATATTCGGCTCAACCTCCCTTCAGACATTGAAGAAGGACAATCATCTTTTTCTTCAGGGCTCAGATCGTCATTGGAGAGTAAGAAGCGGTACGCGTGCTTGGGTCTAGAAAATAAAAACATTATTTCTAAGTCTCAATCTTTGACAAATGATTTCTGTGATTGCTCCAGTTGATGGCAATAATTGTGAGGTGATTTTCAAAAGTGTCACCCAGACCTGTTGTTGGTTGGTCTAGCGGAAGTAAGAGCCCACCAGGCCCTCCGGGATTACGAATTCGGGTAACCCCCACCCAAAGAGCCAGCATGGTAAGCTAGCCTCCTGTGAGCACACCCCTCCGAAATAAGCTTCACAAACCTCGGGTGGCTGCGAAAGAATATCAGAATACACCAAATGCCGTAGTAGCCGAATTCGCAGTTATTATGGGCTTTAAGGATAAAATGGAGGTTGGATGTTTTCGCCACCCGCCACCTAAGTTGTGATACATTCGAAATTTACCTGAGTCATATTAAGGGCGAATTTCGAAGTAAACGACTGCGTTCCGGACGCTAAAATCTGTATCTTGTGGTAGAGATAGATTTTACAATGGGTGCTTCAAGGGAAATCAATTTGTCAAGGGCGAGATGTAATCAACTATTCGTAGTCATAGACTTATGGGTGTACTTCGCACTAAATAGTCTTCCATTTCCCGGAATTTTTCGATGCCCTATGATATCTCAAAGAATTGTTCTTCTGTTTAATAACCGTGTACTACACCAGTCTAAATAAGCTCAGAACTCTCGGGATAGACCCCTTGAGAGCCACGCTGCGGCCAAAGCTGCAAGCCCACCAAATCTGAAAGTCCAACCTGTAGCATCTGTGCTCCCCATAATATTCGCTAGCCAAAATATCCCACTGCAACAAATAGCTGAGAGTATTTGCGGGGCAGAAATTGCGATATTGTGCAAGCTCAAAATGAGGCCCGCATCATTCTTGGCAAGCTCAAAATTGTTCTCGGTGTCGCTGCTAGTCATTGAAATCTCAATGCCAATAATTGCGTAAGGAGCCCAGAGAGTCAGGGCCCAAGAAAGCCCCAAAGATCCAATAATAATAATGCCACCGATCCGAGAACCAATAAATACTGTCGAAAAGGTTGCGATGGCGAACAACAGGTGCGACGCTGTCCATGCCTGCAGCATCGTTGGTTTCCGACCCCAAACATTCGTAGCTTGAGGACCACCACTTATTTCTGTTGGAGAAATTCCAGATACGACAAAAGGTAGAATTACGTTCAGGAAAAGCGCAATAACCGCGAAAATGAGACTTGCAAAAGATCCGATGCGAATGCCTTTTTCGCTGATGACACCCCGCACATGGAAGGCGGTAGTATCATAACCGAGTGGTAGCTCTTTGCTGTCTTGTGTATGTTAGTTATGAGCTGACTAGAGGGGATATTATGCATACAAAGATCATTTATATACCTACATTTGCGTTATTAGCGAGCTCGTATCACCAAGGATTCCATGTCAACCTACGTCGTGCTGTAGAAAAGTACAGGAAACCAGCCCAGCCAGGCACAAAACTGAATAGTGCACACTCTGCGAATTTTCCAAGGCATCGATCGGTAAACTCGCCCTAATCGTCGAAGGTAGGATGAGATGCTCGGATTTTCTTCTGCTGCCATAAGAAGTTTCTCTGGGTTCTGTTCCGTAATAGCAATGCAACTCATGCCAACACCTATTGCTAAAGCGACCGACGCAAGCAAACACAACCCCTGGAACTGAGTCAGGAAGAACAAAGGTATAATTTTCGGCAAGTTTGTGATTCCTGCGAGGTACCCAATGATATTTCCAATGCCAGTCAATCGGCTCGCCCACGAGCTAGCCTGCTCCTGCTGGCTTCTTGGACAATTTTCAATGATAGCCGCACGGAGGCCCATTTGCAATGGCTGGATGGAAATATTAAGAACATATATCCCGAGGATAGCCAGGATTATAACAGCTGTCCCAAAATTATCATCGTCCGTATCGCCGTAAGAAAGTCTAGTCAATCCTTTCGTGATTTCTTGAAGCCAGGCCAAAAATACCAGAGCTGAAATTGTTCCAATCGCCCCGCCTAGAATAAATGGTCTTCGCCGGCCCCAAGATATACGGCTGCGGTCACTGAGAGCTCCCATTAACGGCTGGATTATGACGCCGCTAAGCGGCCCGGCGACCCAGACAAGTGAGGTGAGAGACTTTGAGAGCCCAAGTGAGACTAGGAATGGCTGAGGATTTTAGCATTCGGTTGTCTGTCTTTATCCCTTAATCAAAAGTAATCGAAGAACTTACAGCGCCTTGTGATAATATCACAGACCAAACAACTTGAAGCCTATGAACACTTAGACCTAGTATTTTCAAATCCTGGAACCTGGATCTATCACTTACCCCCCAAGCCCGCAGGTCGAGGCAATCAATAAGTATAAGCTCATTTCGCCATTTCCAAGAGAATCTTGTGCCAATTCTTCCTCGTCATACTCCTTGGTTATATTGGTCGTATCATCTTCGTAAGTCACTTGCGTAATTGACGTAATTGATCCGCTGGTGGCACTGCGAGGAAATCGAAATGGCTGTGGCATAGTGACGGGGAGGTAGAGCAAAGCCGAGCATGAGGAATCAAAACAAGCAGCAAGTTTGTTGAGGGAATGAGGTAGGAGAGCACAAAAAGTCCTACTACGGGTAATTAGATGGCGCTAATGCAGATGTAGCCGTGTAGGTGGAGGGCGCAACCGTGTCATCAAATTCCGGAAGCTGTTTAACATAACTTCCTCTAAGAAAGCAAGCCGAGTAATCAAAGTATTCATGACAAAATCATAACAAGCAAATAAATGAGGGCATCTTGAATTACAAGCTATAGATTCGGAATATTGAATAATATATACAATACGTAGATCGCTGGATTTGCAACCCATTTTAATATTTTTAAATATTATCACTTAACCCTATCCTAGCCCTCTCCCTTAAGATCTTCAAAATTCTAAGTCATTAGCAATCGAATTATGCTCAAGGGAGAAATCATCTTACTCGCGACAAGTTGACTCCACCAGTCATTGTATTGGCTGACACCACCTTCTGGGGTAGTATTCTCTGATAATTATAAGTCAGCCGTAGGCTATTCACTTGGATAACTTCATACATACCACGAGAAGATTGCCATATTGAAAATAGTGTCCCAAAGGCTGCTGATGAAGCTAGCCAAAGAACAAATATGAGGATTGCAATTCGTAGGGGGCACGTGCGCTTTTTCGTGAAATTTGAAAAATCGTCGGCAAAAGACGGCGACACACGACGAGTCTTTTTCTTCGTCGAGTACATTGTTGTACTTTGAAAAGGAAGAAAGCATCAAGTTCACAAATTAATCTCGTATCTGGTGGAGCTGCCTCGCACAAATTGTGCCGGCGACGGCAGTGGCAAGATTCAGGGGTTAAGCGAGCGAGTATGGGGCTAGTCGAAAATCCGGAGGTTCAATGAGCTCCGAGCTTTCATAGTTGCTTCATTTTTGACCACAGCTCTTAATCTTCCAATATGATTGTGAATGCTCAGAGCTTCCTGGGAATCGATTCCCCTAGATAATCTGCCAAACATCATGAGCCCGAAAGCACAGTCACGTGGCTTCTTTTCAGATTCGATCTTCATGGCCACTTCGAAGGTCCTTTCGCCCCACAAGTACGAGCCTCTTCGAGATGGGGATGAGTCTTCCAAGAAAGATGAAATATCAGACGTTTCAACCCGCGAGACATTTGAACGAAATACGGACAAAAGCGCCCGCCGATTTCTGATCCTTTGCATTTGCATCTGCTTGAGCTGCCTCATCTTCAGCTTGATAGTTCTTGGAGCGACTGGGATGCTATTGAAAACTCTTCTACATCAAAACTCTGATCATGAACATGGCTCCTCTCCAGTCTTCCAAAGTGAGCCCTGGAAATCGCCAAATCCTGAAGCTCAGCGTATGACGTGGGCAGAATCGGGTGGGCAAGGGTGTGGCCACAGTCCCTCTGAGGCTGTTGAGCGAGGTTGTATATTCGATGTTATGACAACCTCATGGCAACATCCCGATTGCTATGATGCAGATCTCAACGCAGAAATCACGGCACTGCATAGCCCTTGGCCATTCTACTGGAGCTCAGGGCCAGAGAACGAACGACCGACACCTGAGATGTTGAATCTTATCCCGCTGGAGGAGTTGGGCTTCTACGAAGGGACATTCTGGGCTACTAGAGAGTACCACGTGTGGCATTGCACATATGCATGGAGGCTGATGCACCGGGCGGTGGAACGAGGGCGGAAACTGGACGTGTTTCTCATGAATTACGAGCATACAGCGCATTGTGGACGACTGATCATAAATGCTACCGATTACTCGGACATACCGATGGATTCACCGGTCACTCAGGCTACCCTGAAATATCCTTTGTGCTAAAGTGGACATGGGCTGTCATAGGCGGAGTCTAGAGTTTAGCTTACATCATATTCTCGTTCCGCTTAGAATTAATTACATATGACTTCATTGTAAAGTAGTCCGAATGTCCCTTTATTTGGTCTTCATAGCAGAATATTACGGAGAAAATCTTCCAGGGCGTATTCACGTTCGTCACATTCTGATTTATGCTGGATATTGGTAACTGGCCTTTCCTTCCTTGCTTGAAGATTTATCAGCTAATTATACTTTCATATCTAAAACATGAAATATTACAGTTAAGATCATCTGAATGTAGAAACCTCAGTCACATTATGGGTCATGTGGCAAATACGTATTTCAAAATCCAGGTTCTGGGGTCAAAGAATTTGTTATTCGATCGAATTCCTAACCCTTATCAAATGCAGCCCACCACTACCCGTAATTGAAGATCTTCATCTCCTTCACTCCAGCTTGAAAGCTATCCATTATTTTAGCTTGCATCTCCGCCAAGTCTTTGAGTCAGGGTGTAAATCGAGACTAATTGAAGTCAGCAATTTGTAGGTAGAAACAGAATGAGAACTAACCTTAATCCACGGACTCAATGTCACGCTTTTTATCGACGCTTTCGATATCGCGCTTCTTGTCGACACTCTCAATATCACGCTTCTTGTCAACGGATTCAATGTCTCTCTTGTCCACACTTTCGATGTCACGCTTGTCGACGCTTTCAATATCACGCTTTTTGTCGACGGACTCGATATCTCTCTTGTCTACAGACTCGATGTCTCTCTTGTCAACGCTCTCGATATCACGCTTGTCAACAGACTCTATGTCTCTCTTATCGACGCTCTCGATGTCACGTTTCTTGTCAACGGACTCAATATCTCTTTTGTCGACAGACTCAATGTCTCGCTTGTCAACACTTTCAATATCGCGCTTGTCCACGGACTCAATATCACGTCTCAAGCTGAGAGACGCGGGAGCGGCTGAATGTTGTTAGCTTCCGATTGAGATTCATTAAGATAGGTGAGTCATACGTGCGGCATAAGGCAATGCCAAAGTGGCAGTGACGAGCGAGAAGCACGTGAAAAGAGTTGACAGTTTCATATTGGCGAAGGAATTGTAATCGGAGAACCGTAGGGCAACAGAGAGTGAATGATTTTCTGGGAGAAGAAATTTCCAAAGACAACAGTTCAAGTTAGGTAGTTATGGAGCGTTAGCATCGTTCATTGCTTGCGGTATGCCGGATCAATAGAGGGGTGTGAGTTATTGCGGGGCAGCCAAATTACGGAGCCAGCCTCAAATTCAAATTTCGGAGGAGAATCCAAAATGGCAAATCTAAACTCACAATGGGTCTATAAACGGCGGCTGATCTGTAGGTTTCCCGGAGACCACCAGGTGGTGGCCGCTTATTCCGGAGCATCCAGGCACTTCTCAACGACCATTGCTGATGCGATAGCTTGCAGAAGCCATTTTGTTCGAAAGAAAATCCCGCGAATCAATGTTGAAATAATTAACATTTCTTGCAACGAACACCGAGATTCCAGCCTCTATTTCTGAAGGCAAAGACAAACTCCGGAACGTTTTGAGGAAAGCAGGACCCTTGCTCCGCACATCTCCAGGAGTGCAATTACTAGCTCCTATTGTACGGACTTATCCTTGAAAGTCATAATAAAGTCCACTTTCATTCCAAGAGTAGGACCAACCGATTCGCTTCAAATCCCGGCGTATTTTCATCATCGCTGCTCAACAGCTCGATGACAAACCCTAACGAATACACATCAAACGAATGCACTTGCTTCATTTCCGCCTTACGAGCTTCAGAGCAACTACATCAAATTCTAGTGAAGATATACACTCATAGGCTGGACCAAATCCTCGCTTACACACGCCACGCTATCAAAGTTGTACATCAGTACTCAACTTGCGAAGTTTGTGCCGACTCGTCCCGCTTTCCGGTCTACACCATACTCTTAAGACAGGTAACAGAATGTTATCAGGCTTTGTTACAACGGTGTGATTCAGGGCCAGGGGGATTGACGACAATCAAGCTGCAAGTTGGCAGTTTCCGCGTTGATGCTCCGATTGATACCACTGTCCGGACTATTGTGTGCAGCGAGTTGCAACGGACTGCAGATGCTGCCTCCAAACTGGATAGCGCGTTAGAGATGGATGGAGTAAAGAATGCAAGAGAGACCTGGGGTAATGCCACATGTGCGTATCAATCTAGCTTAATGGAGGCTTTGAAGAGCGATATCGCGAAAATGAGAAACGAAAGTCATGAAACGACCGGGGAGGATTGCATCACAGCATCGTGATTGAATGCAAGTAAATATAAAATCTAAGCAGAGAACAATATAATATCATCATGCAAGGCATTAAGATCCAACCGCAGACAATCCGAGTGACAGTAATGCCCTCAACCGCCTCGAATCATTTGCTCCTAAGTCCGAGTCTTTCGGGCTTGCCGTCTTTCAACCGACCCCTTCGAATCTTAAACTTACTAATACGCATATTTTAGATTGCTGTCTGGTCCGTATGACCCCCTCAAACGTGACACTAAATGATTCTGCGCTGTTAGGCACTCGCTGATACCTAGGTACTCACTGTAAATTTCCGAGCATAGATGGCCGGGCCCCGAGACTAGCTCCAAAGAGACTCGCGCACGTTGGTCACCTGGGGTCTGCTCCCACGCGCGCCTCTAGCTTACTATACATATTGATAATGAAGCTGATATAATCCAAGTGAAAAGTCGCGGTGCCTGTTAAATGGAATAGTTACAGTACTTACGGGACTCGGCGTCAGGCTATTTATAGTGGACATCCCCCGAAATTTAGCGATGTGGCCCCTGCCCAATCACTATTTTTTAGCGTGTGATTACTAATAACAAACAAGCCATTCTGAAACGCGCTGGAAAGCCTAGTTTCGTTGCTTCATCTCAAAACTACACAAAACAAAATCATGATATTTACATGTGCATACAACACAGTATGTATACCTCGTCTCACATAGTATTGGCCGCAAGGTAAGTCGGCTTCTTCCGTGGATATAGATTGCGCTCGCTTTCTGCGAGGTTTCAGCCTACAGGGCAGCTCGACCGGCAGATTTACCCACGGCATCTGATGATATCTAGGCATCAGCACTGATGCCAATGACACGAATGAAGAGATATCCATTGAATGCAATGTATCTATTGTGCCCCCAATCACTGAATACTCATGGTTCGATTGTTAATCATCAAACGGATGACAGCTTCCCGTGGGTCCGAGGAGCCTCCATTCAATATTTCTTGACCGAGGGTTCCTGATCGGGAAATGTCACTGCAGTGCGTGGTGGCTGGGTTTTATTGCCAATGATTTCGACCAGGACCCAATAAGGTCTCTCGACCTGGAAACGTGCCGCATGCCCAACATCTTGTTCGACTACATGGCCACCATTTTTAATGGCACAAGCCACCATGATCCAAGCCAGCCGAATCGGGAGACTGTCGCGTGCGGGAGTCAGTCACTGGAGGGCTTTGGGGTTGTTCTCTGCCATATCGATAACGTTATAGCGCCTCATACTCAACCCTTTAGGAAGGTCCTGCTCTGAAGGGTTGATTTAGACGCGCTCGTCACTTTCTTTCCTCCAGCAATGACAAATCCTCTATTCGGATGGTCATTGCAGGATGTGGTTAAACTCGTCAAAACCTGCGAACAGTTCTATCAGGCTTATCGAGATGGTCCTGGAGGGGCAGAACCGCACATCAGAAACTTCAAGGAACAAGTTGATAACTGCCACCATGTCCTGGAGTTAATTAGGCAAGAGCTACTCGAACAAGACAGGACTCTTCTCTCTAGCAAACAGAAATATGAAGCCCTTGAGATGACGCTTGAAAAGTGTTCAAAGATATTTGAGACCTCTGAATTCCTCAAGGCTAAGGGGGACAGAAAGGTGTTGAAAAAGCTGTTTGCTACTGCGAACTATCTCTTTGAAGTCAAAAAGAACATACAGCACCTTTCCGGTATCCTTCAGGGACATATATCCTACATTCAGGTATTCCAGCAACTTTTACAAAGGTGGGTGGGCACTATGGCGTATATTTTGGAAGCACTGCTCATGTCTACGTAGGAAAGATACCAAGTTCCAGATTAAACAACTCGAAAGCCATGGCAAATTACTCGAAGATCAGGGGAGACGCCAAGCTGAATTCCATCAAAACCATGACCAAAAGCTCGAGGCAATCAGCGAAGATATCAATCAGATCAAGCTTCTCATCGAACGCGGGTCGGAGCCCCGGCTTCCCAATACTAGTTCTCGTGCGCAGTCTGTGATTGAGATTCCCACTGGATTACCTAGCACAAGTCGGACGGCAGTTGTTGCCCCCACAATTTATGAGCAGGGCCAGAAATCCTTGAATGAAGTCCAGGAACTTCTTGATCAGCTGAGCTCAGAGCTTGACGACGATTCCAAGAATACAGTCGAACATAGAGCAGTGTTGAAAGGTGTCCATGATGAACTTGAAAACGAGGAGCGCCGAATCCTAAATTCGATCGAACGCAACCAGATAAAGGGGGTCCAGAATGCTATTCAACGTCAACTGGCACGCAAAAGGAGACTATCCAGAGACAGCGGTTACAATTCTAGTATTGGGAGTGCAGAGTTTCATCAACCCCTGACATCTCGAAGGCCTACGGAATCCTCTGTTGATTCAAACTACGATTCAATATTCCCTCCGGTGTTTGCGCAAGCTGCAGTTGAGGGGTCTGTCTTTCAGCAGAATGGTGCATTTCAAAGAATGGAGGAGGTCTGCCTAGCAAAAGTGTAGGCTTTACGTGACAATACTATGCGTCTGGTTTACTGACGGGTACCTCAAGCATTTTCAACAACGGTCGGCACAGGCCGTTTCCATTTCCCTGCACTGTGCGCGCGAATTACAACTGGGACAGACTCCACGAAGTATTTCCCGAGTACTCTAGGAAATTTCCAGACAGCAAAGAAGTGCCAAAACTACTCTGTGAGTTTGAATACAACGGTGCATGAACTATACAGAGAACTAAAGTTTTGTAGTTCCGCAGGATTTACCTCGGCCCATCCCGCATGTCGAGCCTAGAGGTGCAAGCTCGGATGAGAATGCATATTCGGTGCAGATTAAAGGACACGCAAAAGTAGCTCCAGCAATGAATAGCCTAGAGTACATCTTCTCCAGCTTAGAAGGTTTGGGCTTCCATTTCTTTTGCGAAGTAACTTTGCTGATATCAACACAAGATTCAGAAACATTCCAGAAATTGGTCTTCGGTAAGGACTTGGAACCCAAGATGCCTATAAATGTACGAAGAATATTTTCTGGCAGGACTGGGAAACCGACCAAAGAGTGTGATCTAGTCGCTTTGAGGGTTTGGAGGATACCAAATAGCGATTCCGCCACGAGAAATAACTTCTCCATACTCTTTCCTCTGAAGGAGGAGGGGAAGCCAGTCAAGGCGCACATCGAAATATTCTGTGGGTCATTTCCAGAGACATTAACTTCCAAGTCTGACTGAGATCAAAAGTGAACCAGATAAAAACACTTCGGAATAAAGCAGGAAAATGGTTACAAGTGGATCTCGAGGCCGAAGTCGGCACACCTGCAGGAGAACGGTTGGACTGGTTGGAGTTTCAACTTGATCGGAGTCCGAAAGAAGAAAATCAGGATGGTCTGTTAGCGCCAAGCTATTGTGTGGAGGCGGAGCTGACATGGGTGCCACAGATCGAGCGACTTTGGCAAAATACCTCGACCCAGGTTGGTCACCGACCAGGGACTAAACGCCCGACAATAGTTGAGACGACAGGGATGCTATCTCAGACACCCTCACCAGGAAACCCCAATATACGCGTTCTGCCCCCATATCTTCCACCTTCATAAGGTCGGCCTACTCCTTCAAGGCACTGATAAGAGCTGGGATCCCATGGAATCGCCATCCGAAACGATAGGTCTGCCCCTCCGGACTTGCCCTGCAAAACTCGTGACGGATTTATTTAGCCAATCACGATGCCGATACGGATCTTCGGCTTGGAGCTGAGGACTCACCCGAAGAACCATTCGGTACAGCTCGATACCGAGGTTGGTGTATTCTCCTCCGCATCTCCTGAGTATGTGAACTGACCAGATTAAGGATCGTCAACAGAAAGCCGGTCAACTTAAAAACGCTATCAATGCGGGCGGTTTTCAACGGATTGTCGTCTTCTCGGCTGGTATGGGGTTCCTCGCCGGAGCTTACGAGGTACACATAGCAATGACCTCCCTCAAGATAAGAATCCTAATTAACGCTATTAGTTACTCGCGGTTACTCTAACGATGCCCATGATTAAATTGGTCTATTACTTTCCTCCTAATACAATGCAGCCCGGCACCGAAACCTTACTTCGTACAGCAACTCTTCTTGGTGCAATAGTTGGTCAAGTCACATTTGGGCTACTTGCAGGTCAGTCAGAATGCTTCTCTAAAATCCTCAAGTCGGTCGACAATGTGGAAGAGAGCTCCCAGAGCGACTCATGGCAGGAATTTAGGAGGCTTGACTCCTTCGTATTACTTGCAGAACGTAGACTGACCGGGCACAGATCTTTATGGTCGCCGGAAGATGTACGGAATAGAGTTATATATCATCATCGTCTCGATTCTCGGCATTGTCATGTCATCTAGGGGAGAGGCTAAGTCGTTGGAAATGTTCAGTTCGCTATTTGCTTGGAGATTTGTGATGGGAATCGGTGAGTTCTCAGGTATCATCAAAGAACGTGCAATAATCGATGAATAGGAATAGGCGCTGATTATGTGAGTTCCCAATATTGCTTCATTGGCCTAGACTAATAGTATGCAGCCCCTCTCGGCAACAATCACCGCCGAATTCGCTCCTACAAGATACCGTGCACGCATGCTTGCCTGGGTTTTCTATATGCAGCCGCTCGGGTATACGCTGGCAGTACTTATGACTTTAGCAGTCACCAGACAATTCGAAGACGTTGTTCCTTCCGATCCGACCATCGCTACTTGCAACGAGGAATGCATACGAGCGGTGGATAGAGCTTGGAGAATTATAATTGGGATAGGAGCAATCCCTGCGCTTATAGCCGTGTTCTTCCGCCGCTCGATTCCAGAATCCCCGCTATACACTGCGGATGTCATAAATCAACTCGATGGAGCAAAAGAAGACTTCCTACGTTTTGACGATGGAGACAACATCGAGGCGGCATTTACAGATTCAATAGGACCCACGGACTATCCGGAGCCCCCTCCTGTCCCCCTTCTGTTTGGAGCTCCTGGAAATGAAGACGATGCTGAGAGTTTTCGCCATCGATGGAAGACGTATTGGGAATCATTCCACAGCCACTTCTTCGAAAACGGATTTTGGCGCAGTCTTCTCGGAACAAGTTTGGCATGGTGTCTTTTCGACACCAATTTCTATGCTCTTGGTAGTAATTCGAGCACCGTCGTCACCCATATCTTCAATGCCTTGCCTCTTGGCCAGAACTTCATCAATTGTACATCCAGATATGGATCACATGACTGCAACGTGAAATTCATCAACGGTACGCTCAGCCAAAACCCGACAGCACAATCTATATACGGAGCTCTCTATGCGAATTCATGGCGTTCCATGATTCTCGTATGTAGCGGCGCCTTGACGGGTGGTGCTATCATGATAACGCTCATCAAATTCCACTCCCCGCGATTCTTCCAGATCTTCGGCTTCCTCTGCCTGATCCCATTCTTCCTCGCAGCCGGTCTTTTTCTCATTCTCTTGAGAGGTGACATAGCTGTCTACCCCGCCGCCATAATCTATGTCCTTGCGTACGGCGTTTTCGAAGTCGGCCCCAACTTCACCACATTTATGATACCTGCGGAGATATTTCCGACTCGACATAGAGCATTCGCTCATGGTATTGCCGCAGCATCAGGAAAGCTGGGCGCGAGTCTTTACCAAATATACTTTCAGTTTGTGAAATTTGAAAATGGGGGCCGAAGGTATTCGGCTTCGGATGCAAGCACGAAATGGCTTGGCTTCACCGTCTTATGCTTTATCCCGACAATGTTAGCTGGTGCATTGGTAACCTGGATCTTGATTCCTCAGACGAGGACGGATGGAGGACGCAGAAATCTCTCATTGGATGAATTGGAGAAGCTAGGTAACAGAAGTGTCTGGGGAGATAGCGTTGTCATGATTAGGTTGGAGAGATGGTTTCAGGCGGCAAAAAATACACTCATTAAGTGTTGGGGACTCTTTGTCGAAAAGGGGGGCGCGAAGACGAAGACTGAAAGTAATGGAAGCTCCGGGATCGCTATGGCTGATATTGGTGGAGGACCTTGACCATTGGTGAAGGGGAAAATATTTGCTTTAACTCAAAGGTTAAGAGTAATTAATGGTTTTAGATGGACATGTTTATAGATACACAGCACAGCGTCTTTCACGCCGGCCGATGTGCATCGGCTACTACCAAACACTATCTAGCACCTCAACCGCTGCAAATTGGTCTAATATCCTGAACGCTTCAAAGCAGCGAATTCAATCAGAATCTCACGATCAGTTGAAAAAAACACTTTCATTGATCGTTAGTTCCCGTACTGGTTGCTCAACCACAAGTATGCATTCGCCTTTCAGACCTGCGGAGGTCGCCAACGGCCACCGAGTTCAGCCGAAACTTCCCCCTTGAACCTCGAGCAGCGGCCGTGTCTAATTTTCTCCGATACTTAATATCCAAGAAGTAGCCGAGCATCTATACTGTTCATTGCACCACTTGAATTTATATTCGGAGACGTCAGATTAGTCAGCAGGCAGGCCGGTTACACAATGTAATTAGGCAACCGGATGCATCTCCTCGAGCGCACTCAAACATCCATCTGCGTTAAAATAGGGCCTCATGTTTGAACCATGCTACGATATAGCGCAAGCTCAATATCATTAGCCACAATTGACCCAGACATCGAACCATACCACGATGACTGGGAATATGAGACTCAACCCCTGGCCCTCGGTAGCGTTCGTACTCAAGCTGCGGCTGAGCCCGAACCAACTCTGTGCGCACGATGCCAGGACTTTGACATCCAGTCTTTCGCACGAGGTCTTGGCAGGAGAAGAGGCTACTTATTGAAAGATGTTGAAGCTGCTGCAGAGCAAGGTTGTCATTTCTGCGGGTTGCTGCTGGATGCTGCGAAAGACGCCAAGAAGCCCGAGTATTTCTATACCAACGCCTTTAAAGCAGGTAGAACTACACTTAATCCTGAGTTGTACGTGCATATGACGATATCCGAAAGCTACAAATCTGAGGCCTTGACAACGCGGTCTGAAGGCTTACGGGCGAATCGCCTCCTCGTCGAGCTAGGAGACAGGTTCAGTGGGATGAGGAATCCATCAAACCATGAGATATGCATAGCTGCGGATGCAGGTAAATATTTCAAATGTACCTTAGAACTAATACACGATGCTAATGCGTCAGTTGTTAGACAGTCCGGCGGCTTTAAGTGGGGATGTCCTTGGGCGCTACGTCGGCGGTGATCCATCCTCAGCTTCACATTATGAGACTGCTCGAGGCTGGCTTCGAGAGTGCACGTCTCATTCAAAATGTAACGAAACAGTGTCCGGAACGGTTCATATTGATCCTTACAATGCTCAACTTCCCACCCGGGTAATTGAAATTGCACTAGAAAATGACCGGCAGCGACTCTATCTTCGCCACACAGATGGACTGAAAGGCGCATATATTACGCTCACCCATCGCTGGAATGAATTCACCGGCAGTTGTGTCACGAATACCTCCAATATTGAGGGTCGTTTACTTGGTGAAGATTTTGGAGAGCTACCACAATTATTCCGGGATACCTTTGTCATTGCGGAGAAGTTGGGTGTCAAATTTATATGGATCGATTCGATTTGTATCATTCAAGAGGGAGACAATCTCACTGATTGGCGCCGTGAAGCGCCAAAGATGGCACAGTACTACCAAAACTCGGTGTTCACTCTCGCAGGAACAGCAGAAGACATGACCCGTGGGCTTTTCCAACCTTACGGAGAAGGTGCAATGCCATGGTCTTCCAAGCTCGTACGCCTTCCCTACCGGGATAGAGCTAACAATCTGGCCGGAAATTTCTACTGCTACAGACGGCGCACGCCAATTGTCGACGAATATATAGATCAAGTGCGGTCGAGCATCCTGTTCCGCCGCGGCTGGATTCTTCAAGAATGGTTGCTGAGCAAGCGACTGCTCTGGTACACCCCTCATGGGCTCTTTTTCGAATGTCAACAGGAGCTCCCCCAAGCCAGCGACCAGTCTCACATCACATTTACTCGGGCGAGCCCTGACCTACAGGCACACTTGCGTCTCAAAGCCTCATTCCACTTCTCAAATGACGATATCTTGGGATTTTGGTACGATGTCCTGGTCGTGTATTCCGGGCAACATCTCACTAACCCCGGAATGGACCGCATTCTCGCTGTGGCAGGTCTAGCGAAGGCGGTAGGGCCGATTCTTGCAAACCCGAAGCGTGACCCAAAATTGGAGGGCGAGTTGCAGAATGAAGTCTACGTCGCAGGTTTGTGGCTTCGTGACATTCATCATGGCCTGCTCTGGGAAGAGCATCACACCGCTGCACCATGTACTAGCAAAATTGAGGGCGCGCCTTCCTGGTCTTGGGCTTCGCTGCTTACTCGAGTGAGCTGGCCAGGAAGAAGCCAGGAAGCAAAAAGTGCGTTCCGCGTCGTGGGACTGTGCTTGAAGCAAAAGAATAGGCATGATATTCCAGATCATCTCGTTTTTGACGGCCACAGGATGAGGCCGCGCAATTTGATGACCGAGCAACCAATTTTCGATCCAACAAACATATTTTCCTGTCTCCACATTCGTGGGAAGCTGCACACAGTTCACGTCCGAGGATACCTCGCGACGGAGGAAAATCTGAGGAGTGCTGCGCTATCAACCGGCTACTCTCCGATTCCCAAGTCCTGCAGTTGGCGTGCTATTTGCTCTCCTTTCCGTCCAGAAGTTATTGCAGGTTGGGGATCCTTTGAACAACTTAGACCTCATCCGACAGCATGCGATGATTTTGGGATCGCTGTTTATGCTCTGCACGTATCAACACGGTATTTACGCCGTGGACTCTGGGTCAAGACGACGGACCTTGTGTTTGATGTTCTATTTCTTGAGGAGGCAGAGTCAGGGTCGGGTTCTTTCCGGCGGTTGGGTGTTGGTAGGATTGCGGATAGGGAATTGATGGATGGGTTCAAATCTGTTGATGAGCGAGACTTCCACCTTTTATGATGAAATTTTCACCTCTAGATTTGGTTTATGATATTATAAGCGTATATACCGGATAATGCACTCATCAGTCGTGATTGATCCTGCCCTCTCTGAGCTGCACCTGCTCCCGTGCTTCTCTTAAAATCTCATCCCTCTCTTCCTGTGGTACAGATTTCCACACTGTTCTAAAGAATAGTATCAACATGCTTCCCATACATGCGGCCGCAAATAACATAGCCATCATAAAGAACCAAAGGCCTGAGAATGTAAAAGCCTGCCAGAACTTCAATATTCTGAATATGCGTGCGAAATCTTCTGTGGTGATAGTTTTGGGGTGCTTTAATTCCTCTTCAAAAACATTCGGGACATTGTAGAGCAACATACTGAAGTATCCACGCCACATCATGTACATTGCGAGGAAAATGAAGCCGACACGGTGTATAGTAGGGCGAGTACGAATATTGCTCCTAACTTTGCGGCCAGAATGACCCCAGAATGTGGTGCAAGAGTCCTGAATTGCATTGTACGCCGCGAGGTACTCAGAGGTGTGAATCAAAGCCGGATGACGGTATGCATCCTTTGGGAATGCACGACGGCGAGGATCGTGGAAGGTCATTTCCCCTGTTTCCGAGTTTCTGTAAGTGGCTTTGTTTCTTGATGGGAGAACGGTAAGGACCCTCCTCCAAGGTTCCGGAGGCGATATATGCAACCGCTCGACAAGGGAAGTGCGAGCTCGATGCTTCAGCACGTAGAATGCCAGTAGATACATTCCCAGCGGCAGATAGAGAGTCCGCTTCATGTTTCTAGATAGAGTTAATGGCTGGTTCTCTGGAATCGACGGTGACTTACGGTGAAGGACTTCTGAGCTTGTATTCCCGATCCTCATGGATCCATATCGGGAGTCCAACCAGAAGAATGGTAGCATAGGCTGCTAGAATCAGAGCCATCAAAGGATTCGAGAACCAGGCATGTGGACCCGAATTACTTTGCGGCATGTAGTCAAATCGGGCTATCGTTTGACAACGAGGAGGGGCTACGATGTCTGAGGCAGAATGAGAGTTCAACGAATCTGATGGCGGCTCTACCTCCTCACTTCCTTCGATTTGGGTATTGTCTAGTCGGTTCATGGCTGCTGGTCTGGTAGAGTTCTGGTATGCAGACTGCGAAGCCGCTGTAATAAGCCTCGGCACATCACGTCTCTGTTCTTCGTACGCTTTTGAAAGATATCTAATGGGGTCTGCGGTACGCGTCGAGGGTGTAGATATGTCATCCGTGTACGGCTCTACACCATGAAAGAATTGCTGCCTTTCAGTCCCAGTAGACACCAAAATAGGTTTCGCTGTTGGTTCAAAGTCTTCATCTTTCTCAGAGAAATCCAGCAAAAATCTCCAAGCCATCCAGTAGACAAGTCCGACCAACGGAATCAAGAATACGATGGCCAATATCGATGTCAGGACCCCTGCAAGCACAATTGTGTCGTTATTGAGTGCCGCCTTCAGTGCCCAGATATGTACCAGACCATTCGGCACCGTTGTCAGTACTAGTGTTGCGCATACCATCCATCTGTACTCTCGTGCTGGTCGTTTGAACCGCAAGAATGTCGTTGGATCTCGGAAGAGAAACACCCAACTAAATCTTGCAGCGAAGCCAAGGAGAACCGACAAAGAGTCCGGAAGAACCGAGGCGTTGTAGTTGGTGCTGTAATGCCAGTATAGTTTGCTGACGTTAGGGGTGAGATTGAGGGCAGCCGCGAGGCCGAGCACTAATCGGAACCATTGCAACTTATGTTGGTAGATTTGGCGAACATTGTGGGTTAACATGCGACTGAGGGAGAAGGGTTCTGCTGAGAGGGTCTGCTCGTCCATGCTGAGTGATGGGACATATCTGATGGGGTGTGGTCATGAAGTCGAGTCGGGCTGTGGAAAATGAGAGGTACTTACGAGTTAGTCATAAACTCAGCCACAAAGTCATTTCGTCAATTCTACCAATGACATCCATTGTTACACCAAATTCAAAAATAAGGTCACTCGTCGTCTTACAGCTATCATTAATCTAGTTTTAACATGCAATTGTTTACATCATATAGCGTCGAAAGCCCATCTTATATATCGCAAAACATTTTGTTGCAAGTAGTCCACCCTCGGCACCATCGCCATGATGTTGTCGTGCCGCCCCACAAAACTTGGCAAGTTTGCTTTCAGGACCTGTATGATTCGCTGTCCCAATCCCATACTTAAGACATCGACTCAGATCCCTACAGCCTCCCCAAAACACGTCTAATGAGGCTGCAAATAGGGCTGCGCCCTAAGTATCCTCTAATAAAACACCACCAGTTTTCAGACCAGTTTTATCCTTTTATTGCGTTCGATGCGGCGAATATCTTATTTGGCGTTCTACAGCGTTGCGGAGCGGCAGGGGTCAAATCGCTGCAGCCAATAAAAGGGGGGGTCGCAATCTGCTCAAAAGACCAGCCGCCGCACCCACCACACACAAGGTGATCCACCAGGGGCCCGAGGCGAAGGCCATCAAGCAGTTTATCAACAGCACTTTCACGTACCCGCCAAAGGCAGATCTGGTGGAAGTATTCAAAGGAGGAGACCCAACCGTTTCCAGTGTCAGAATTCCCTGGCGTCGCTAACAGCCCACGGTGGAAGATCTCAAGCGCAAAGGGCCAGCTTAAGGAGCCTTTGTAGCGTGCGCATTGAGCCATTTTCTGTTCGCACGTTTGATTCAGGGAGATTGATTCTCTTAGAGGCGATAGAGATACGTGGGAACTAGGGGAAGATACCTTCTAACACTACACTACTCTAGGGACAAAGGAAGTTAAGTTAGGCTGTCTTTACCGCTAGTATCTAAGAGATAGTCAATCCAAGCTCTATTCCTTGTTATTCGTAGCTGCCTTAAGCTATACTATTATAATTGGTATTAACTTTTCAGACTTATAGCCACCAACTGTAAGTTGAGCTGAAAATTGGGACAAGGGTAGGCTGACATCTGGCTTTGCCACCCCTGCGCTACCGGCTGCCTAGCCCTATGGACTCTCCTTCCTATGTCCCTCTCTCATTTTTCTCTGGCACAGTGATGCCAAGTGTCCCAGCGCAGTCAAAAGAATACATTGCCAGCATCGCCGAAGGAAAACATCCGCTTTTCCCCTATGAAGTAGCTGCCTTAACGCAATCAAGGCCACAAGCCTGACAACTCTTGTCTGCCTTACACTGATCGATCAAACACTGCTGGTCTTTCGCCGAACAATCGCTTGATCCCAGTACATCCCCGCAATCCTGGCACTCCTTCGACGACATGTCTGGGCCCGACGGTGGTGCTGTCGTAGTCGGGGGCGGTGGGGAAGGAGTTGTGGTACTTGGCGGTGGTGTCGGGCTTGGTGTGGAGGTTGCAGGGGGGGTGGTTTTTGACGATACAGTACTTATAGGTGCTTGCTGTCCGAAGAGGTTGATATCGATGCATCCTTTATGGGGAGGATTCAGTGTTAGTGGTCTGGCACCGTATTTCAAGGATGTTGTGTCGGTGTCACCTAAACGGTCCAACATTAGCTAAATCTTTTCGTTCGTTTCTGCTCGGTTTCAGCAGTTGGTACGGAAAACTCACAGCCATCAATAGCTTGCATAAAGTAATCCTCGCACTCTTTTGGATCCATTCCCTGCGTATCGGCAACATCGCACCCCGGACCTTCAATGCCGGCTTTACTTTTTCCCATTGTACCCGTGATGTTCACACCTCCTCTCATGATGGAGAAGTGGAAATCATTGATGAAGAGGCCTTCGGCGACGCGGACGGGGGTGCAGCCAGTTTTGATGGCGTCGATGCCGTCGTTGCGGGAGAAGGGAACGTTGCCGTTGTTGTGGGGGGTGCAGACTCTGCGGGGGCCGACGGGGATGTTGGTTGATGTTGGAGTTGTGGTTGAGGTCTTGGACTCCGAAACGGTGCTGTTTGAAGTAGTCGCTGAAGTAGACGGTGACCCAGTTATTGTTGATGAGCCAGTAGATGTTATACGTCCTGTGGTTGTTGTAGACCCAGTTGCTGTGGTGGATCCTGTCACAGTGGCAGACCCCGAACTGGTTGCAGAAGCCGACCCAGATTGAATTGGACAAGTACCGTCTCTTTCGGATAGCGAGCGCTTGAATGGAATTGCTGTTCCGCCACCAGCAAGCGCTGTCTTGAAAGTGAATGAATAGTGGCTTTCCTTGCCATACGGACCATTCTTAAAATTTTCCAACTGCTTCTTCAGTGTTGCCTTACTTGTGTCACTGTCTTCCATTTTATCAATAAGGCCTTGATAGTCAGTCATAGTCCTTTCGATAAAGGCCCATGTGGCGCTAGCTTGCTGGGCAAGCTGTTTCTTGAGCCATGCTTCGTATGCATCAGCAAATTTGAACTTGGTGTCTTTCAGAGCAATCGCTTTGGTCTCAACCAGATTATCAATGCCTTGGCTATTCTTCAGTCAGTAGAGGCTCGTATTTCCAGCGGGGTCACCTTGATTTGATACACCGACAATCTCTCAGTTACACTGCTCCTGCGAGCCCACTAAGGCTCGCCCTTACCCTTACTAGGAGAGAATGCGAGTTATTGTGAGTTGCTCTGCTGTGGGTCGGTGTATCAAGACTAAGCGACCCCCCGAGTTCAAGTTCGGTCGACTTAACTGTGGAACGAAATCAAACTCACAATGCGTTGTAAATGCGAAGATTAGTTTTATCAAAGAGTGGTACAACAGATGTGTCCTTGCAAATGGCGATTGCAATGCCAATTTGCTGTAAGGTAACTATCCACTGACTGAGTTTGTCTGTAGGCAAATTTTTACCCCTCCAGTCGGGGTTGTCGAACTCGCCGGGTTTAAAGATCTACAATGCCGATTAGCCACAAGTCAATAACATGGATTCCTAGGAGTGCGCCACTGACCACACCCTTCTTGTTGTTCAAGTCCCTCTGCATAGCGACAAACTCAATCTGGGCCCCTTTTTTATCGTCTCGGTTGGTTGCTACTTGGTCATACAGCTTCTGCATGATATTGTTGCAAGAGCTTGCGGGCGAAGGAAAGAAGACCTCATTGAAGTTATTGCAATCTTTGAATACACTGGACGGCGGGGAAGTGGACGATTCAGGTGGCACAATCGTTAAGAAGAATTGCAACAGGAATTTTACCTCCCCTATATTGACATTAGCAAATACTAGGATGTCAAAGTATCAATCACTTACAAGCATGGTCCATGCTATAATCAGTTCCCTTAAGGTCTTTGCTGAAATCACTCTTCTGGTAGTCGGTATTGCCATCGCAATCAACCTTTCGATCGTAATATCGTGCAATTCCATCCTTCAAGGCTTGATCACCAGGAAAAGGTTTGGTTCTTGCGTCAGCAGCTGTGATTAGCTTAATCCCTGGAATACCTGGGAAAGTAATAGCAGCGTTGCCAAAACCAGCCGGTATTCCACAACTACCGAACCTATCTACAGTCCGTCCGCCTGCTCTTGGTTCGAGCTTAATGCGTCCAGCTATTGAGCGTCTTTTTGAAGCGTTGGGATCCTCCTCGCCTCCTTCATCTGGATCATCCTCGTTGAGAACATTATAGCCAGTGCAAGCGGGTCCAGAGCCAGATGTTGTTGTCGTGGCCGTCGTTCCTGCTCCAGTGCATCCAGCAAGAGTAGTTGTAGAACAAGCGGTTTTGGTGATTGTAGCAACTGTAAAACTGCTTGTACCACCGGACATGAAAGACGTCGAAAGAGAAACCGTTTGGGTGCAGACTGGAACCGCTGTGCTTCCTGTACACGAGGATGATGTGGAGGAGCTTGAAGACGCACTAGATGACTGTTCCGTGGAAGAAGATTCGTCATCCTTGTCCTCCTCTTCTAGATCCTTGCCAATTTCTGCCAGTGTATCTGTCAGAGTCTCAACTACACCGATGGGAGGTACAGGCGCCTCTACAGAATCGACCAAGTTATTGACTACATTGACAGCACAGCTAATGAGCTTAGCAGCGTCGCCAATTAGATCAGCCACTCCCGATATCAAGCTGCGTCTGTCACGAAGCAAGGCTCTCAATTGCCTCTCGGAGAGCGCGCCCCTCTTTCTTTTTGTGTTTGAGCATGGTGCAGGCGCTGGAGGCTTGACGTTCAAGGCATTAAATAAGGCAATAGTCTCGTCTCTTGTTTTTCTTACGTCGTCAATGTATTGAGATCTTAGCTTGGCATCCGTAATCCACTGCCGATTGGCATGGAGTCCAAAGAAAAGGCGCCCAAGAAATACCGCTTCCGAAGTTGCTGCTGCATCTGAAATTGTTGTCGTTGGGACATCAAACCATGTAAGCGATACAGGTGACGGAGTTGATGACGCACTCCACGTGCCACTGAAACTAAAAGGGAACGATGAAGTTCTCGAGGACGAGGAACTTGTGGTAGTTGGAAAGGGCAAGGTACCGCTTCCGGGGCGGGATGCTGAGGATACGGATGACGATCCTGTACCAGTGGCAGAGTTCGAAGTGCTTAATTCAGTTGTGGAAGAGTTGGTGCTGGGTCTGGTCCCTGTGCTAAGGATGGAGCTGCTGGAGCTAATTGGTCCCGTTTGGCTGGAGCCGGTACCTGTGGTAGAAATGGGGTTGGTTGAGGCGATTGAGCCTGTTTTGTCGGTGGTTGAAGTACGTGGCCCAGTTGCTGAGGAGTTGGTGCTCACTGTCCCGGTCGCGGTATTCGAGCTCGAGATTGACCCAGAAGTAGCAGAACTGGATGTCTTCGGTCCAACAATGGTAGAATTGGCGGTATTAACTGTGCTTGATGTTCTTATGAGAGATCCAGTAGAGCTGGCAATACCGGATATTAACGTTGTGTTAGCAGTGCTTGATGTTCTTGTGAAGGATCCAGTAGAGTTGCCGATGCCGGATGTAAACGTGCTGTTACCGGAGATAAACGTGCTGTTTCTGGACACTCTGGTTGTGGCTTGTCCGTTGGCTTGCGTTACTAAAACGCTGGGGATCAAAAATAAGAAAGTTGTCAGGTAGTTCATAGCTGTAAAGACCGGCTGATTGCAATTACTGCAATCGAATAAATGAAAGACAGTGGAATATGCCTGGACAGTAAACTTGAGTTGCTCGATGGGAAAACATAGTAGACTTATCTAAAATAAAATACAAAGTCATATTCAAGGGAGACCCAAGGAATCCTTTCAAAGTGATGAAATACGAGGTACGAGGCCTTCCAGGCGATTGGTTGCATGTTCAAGAAGGATCAGTCCAATTTCGAGTAATACAGGGGTACAGTGCCTCAAGAGTATGCGGAGATAAGGATCGGCCGCTGAGCCGCATCCTTCTAAGTTGCATTTCAGACCTGCATTTTGTTAGGAATTAGCCAGAGACCAAATTGTGGCTTATGCTTTAAGGCTGACAGGGAGCTTCAACCAACAGAACCGGGCATTTTCCGCTTCTGGCCTACAAAATTTGCGATTTAACGTTCGTTTGGGGGAGGGCACCCAATCTCTGGACAGCACCTCCATTTTTGAAACACACTCCATCCGTCCTTCGCAACTGCGAATTTTCGAGCATTATTGGTTGGCTGTTTGTCACGCATTGATTTAACGAAGTGTTAGCAATTGCTTTTGAAGTTGTCCGCAGCGGAAAATCTGGGGTTCACTTCCCTCCCTGGCGGTAAAATAACAGGGTGCGGCTCAGTCCCCAAGTTGAAACAGCACAGCCGACTGCTGCTAAAAATATTCCGGGGTGGCCTTAACCTGTGATATGGGTGTATGAAGTAGTTCTGAGAATGCTCCCACCAGCTCCTGTATATGGGAGTATTCTCACTCAGAAAAAAAATGGGGAGGTTGGTATGAATGATATTATGGGTGCATTGGGAAAGGAAATAGCAGGAGCATGATAAATACAATGAGTGCCTCAGGCTTCAGAGGCGCTCGCATATCCCCTCGACAGTTCGGGCACGCGGGCACGATTTTTCGCGAAATTGCTCTGTAATTACAGTGCGCTTCAGGACTTAGAAGCCTGAGATTCTAGCGAGTGCCCGCTAAATTCACAGTGGGCTGAGCACTGTAAACGGGTTCGAATTTTCAGTGCACGGTCACAGTGCTTAATCCCTGCAACGGGAGTGCGCGAACTGTCGAGGGGATAGACGCTAGGTGTAGTTCCGGACATGGTTTCGTAAGGTTATATTTTAGGATGGGGCTGCTGAAACCGTGCCAGAGCATGCCCGAATCCTTGTAGGATAATTTCTGCAGTGAGAGCGTACGAGTATATTACCATATCTAGTCACCATTTCGCTTCAATCTCACAAATCTCACATATTGACGTCATTCCCCAGTCGCCATATGTGGATATCATCAGCCTGGAGCGGCACAGATATCAGCAATTCGAACGAAAGGGCGTACTTATCGCAAAATCTACACATCGCGCATCTCGCATGACTCTTCTCACGTTACGCATGAAACATTTCGTCGAGTTACACAACCACAGATAGAACCCTGTTGAATTTTCCGATGATCCAAGATGGGTCTTGCCAGTCAATACTGTCCAGTCTGCGGAGGTCCTTTTGAGACTTTCGACCTCTATGATGATACCACTGGCATTGGGAACGAGGATGATTGCTGGGCCTCCGTGCTGTCTGAACGCGATATTCAGGTTACTTTCCTCACCATTAATCTTATCCCCTTACTAAAAAACCAAAGTGGGTCGAGAAATATCGACTTGTCGGCAGAACGAGATGCATAGAAGACTTCTGCGAAGATAAAAAGCATGATAAGACTTTTAATATGTACCACCCCCTCACCCCGCACTGCCCTTCTTCCATTATTTGTTGACAATGGTACAGACCCGAGAATCATTCCAACATTGACGGATTGTTTATATCTGATTATGCAAGCCACATGTGGGGTGAGGGCTATATATTTATTTTAAATAACGCAGAATATCGTGTCTTTCACGCCAAGCCTAATGGCGATGTTCTGTTTCCCATTCACGAGGCCTGTATCAGCGTTGTTCAAAATGTCCTTCGGGACCGCAACCAAGGCATTCCCACATCCAAGCCATGTGCTACCCTCGAAACGTTTTATCACTCGCTCTGCAAACAATACAAGAGAAACGTCGCAGCACCCTGGCAAAATGGTTATGGTTTGTCTGGACTGGAATGGGACCACAATTATTATGGTGCTCGCGATTTGCAAGGCTACAACGACTGGGAGGGCTGTCATGGCGACGAGGTAAGGGGCTTGATTTACCTTTACGATTTATTGTTGATATTGGAACAGTGGTATTGCGCCAATCCCATCAATATACCTGATCTCACGACTTTTGTTCTTAGCCTTCTACCTCAAATCTCGAACCTATTAGAATCCCCAAATGCTCAGGAGCTTCACGTGTCTACAGAAGCACCAACAACGAGCGAGGAACCTCGTCTTGAAGGTCTTCCCACAGAGATTTTGCTCCACATATCGACCTTCCTCCCAATATCCTCAGTCTTCGCCTTGCGTCTATCTTCCAAAACACTAGCTTCACGCCTGTATCTGGACCAGCAATTCTGGTTTCAGCACCTGCTTTCCGGGTCCCTGATACCATACCTCTGGGACCTCGAAAGCAAAGCACTTCACGCAAAAAACCAAAATGCGAAATGGGACTGGAAGGCATTGGCAAAGCTGCTGGCTAGGAAAGATACTATAATGATGGGTAAAGAGGGAATGGCAGACGTTCCGATTGGCCTTCGCAATAGATGCAGAATATGGAAAATCATCGAGGGAGCCTTCGAGACATAATAGATGCCACATGTCACATTAAAACACGTGCTTCACCCCTCGCATGGGAAGGGCTTAAGAATAAATCAAGCTATCGGAAAACATGTGCCTTATACTTCGATGCGCGATTGATTCCTGGCTTCCCCTCGCCTGCCGCATTGTATTGTCACTTCTACAGCCTTGCTCACGATTGAATCTACTTTACGCAGCTTCTCCGCGCAAGTGATTGAGTCGCTCCGGAGTACTTCAAAGTCCCGGTTCTCTCTTTTGAACCCTCCTCTTGATTCGAAGCTCCCAAACTGCTCCCAGTGCTTTCTCTTCCCGTTGAGTTGTCTCTTGCACGTTGCTTCGGCCCCAACCTCTTTAGAAGACATTGTCTGGCCCTTGCGCAATTGCTCCATTTGCTTTTCATTGCTTTCTTGTGCTCCGTTCTCGACGCTCATCACTCCCATACTGTTCCCAGAGCTTGAACCACGTCCCACTGCCTCGACTAGTCAAGAGTGCATCCTCTAGCACTGCGCGATTGATTGAACACCCGGTGGCTGCTATGCCAATGGTTCTAAGTGTGGTTGACTTTGACGTCCACCTGCTGTTGGTTTCTGCCATCGGATTGACTCCTGACCTCCAAAGACCATCCTCGTACTCGACAAACAATCTTTCAACGTCCTGTGCTTCCTACGTCGCCGTAAAGCCCTCAAAGACACAAGGCATAAACATTACTTCAGCGAGAGAATAAGACGTAATACTCAGCAGCAAAGCACAGGCATTTCGAAAAGCTAATCCGTGGAAGCCACTTCAATTGGAGCTTCGGACTTCTCGCCTCTGGGGTGAAGACAAAACCAATGAAAAACCAATCAGGACAATCGAAGGAGGAGAATGATGCATTATCGAGAATAATTCAAGAGAATCACTTGAGCAAAGAAAGAGGAAACGTCCTGAAACACGTCACGATTGCGATCAACTGCAAATAGAACGAGAGACAAATGCGCGTTCAAAAGGAATTGATTCGAGGTAAAAGGGATGTATTGCAATGTTCTCCAACTATTCCTCAATTCGACATTTCGATCCAAATCAAACAGCCAGAGTAACCCGGCGCATCCTCCACCGAGCTCAATGCCATCCAAATATCCTGCCATCCCATGCCATCGAATCTCCGATGAACGGAATGCGGGGAGCTTCCTCGACCTTCCGAAAGCTTCCCGTCCGTCGGACCCCCTCTACCCCCCGCGAACTCCATTATGATCTTTTGCGCGATTCAAAGACTGATGTCCCATTGCTTCCAATGTCCCTGCCAAAGAGTGTGCACCCGCTCCCTTCGTCGATTCGTCTGATAGAATCTCTGCGTCTGCCAGTCCATTCTACTCTTCAGAGTTGCTTTACATTGCGCTTTGTGTCTCCATCACCCTCAAAGTTCTGCCAAGGGCCCTCGGGTACTTCCCGAAAGCCCCATCCTGCCCATCCTCCCTTCGCATTCTTCTTCGACGCAGCAGCCG
>Ga0247778_1000243_pt1 | contig 91962 bp, 103 predicted proteins | sample UWRJL049202B5_FD_179939 | JGI IMG/M metagenome (GOLD analysis project Ga0247778, IMG submission 179939) | Plant litter microbial communities from Arlington Agricultural Research Station in Wisconsin, United States - UWRJ-L049-202B-5 | ecosystem: Environmental > Terrestrial > Plant litter >... | reverse complement strand
GGGGGAGGATGAAGGGTTTGGGGGTTGAGTGAAGGTGGGTTTAGGAAGAAGCACACGCAGCTTTTGCTATATATCAAAATAGAATCGTATACAGCGGCTTTAAATATATATATATTCCGGCAAGACCGTTGACCCAAACAGCACGCCCCTTCACTGCCACACAATTCCTCACTTCGGATGGAACATCCTCTGGCAATCTGTCAGAGGTCCAGGGCTTGCAAACTTCTGTATTCATAGCCACAATTCTTTCGTATCTGCAAATCTGAAAGCTGTATCTCCCTTACAAGTCCTCTCTTCCCTTTCCCCTCCATAAACCCATGTCTCGCATCAAGCAAGTATTTCCTTTCCTTCCCTCTCTCGCGCATAAAAAAGCCAGGCGTCTACCATCGCAATGCATAAAACCATCAATTCATGTAACTCATCCCATCTGTCCTGTCCCCATAAATATAACTCCAAGCGCCACATGCTAAAGCTGCTGCCAATATACTGTCTTCCATTATGAATCGATGCGCGGCGGACTCCTAGATTCTCCGCTCTTGGATTTTCCGAAGGGACTGCTTGACCTGCTGTCTTCCTGCCTAGTTCACAATTAGCAAAAGTCCCACTCACAAAAGGTAAAATGAGGCAGGGAAAAGGAAAAGGGGACATACGATCTCCTCCTCTCCCCCTCCTTCCTGAACCCCTCAATAGTCTTCAGCATCTCCTTCCGTCCCCCGGCCGCATCCACAAGTTTACCCCCCATACTCATACTAACCTTCTCCCTCGCATTGGCACTGAGCAACCTCTTCAGCAGCAAATGCCGCATCTGTATACAAACATAAACCCCACAATCACTCCCGTTCTCCTGCTGCGGACTATCATCCAAATTCATGAACCTCAAATTCTTCCCCAGCAACTCACTAATCTTCTGCGTTGCCAGCATCGCCTCGTTATAATTACTCGGACTCAGCGAGTCGTAGTGGAAGGCTACGCCATCGATGACGGATACGAGGAGTAAGGACCAGTGCGAGCCGCCTTCGGCGACGGAAACGTTGCGCGCGTCGTTGATGGGTAGGAAGATGTGGGTTGTTTTGGAGAAGTTGGGAAGGGCTTCTTTGAGGGAGAGGACGTTGGAGGTTTTCATTAGCATGAATGCCATGGAGGGGCGCAGGAGGACGATGTGCGAGTTCTTGTATTTGCGGAGTTCTTCGCGCTCTAGGTATCTAGTTTCGATCAGCATCAATCCGGGATGGGAGGGATGGAGAGGGAGATGTTACTCTTCCCAGAATGCTATCGTCTGCGAAGTATCTATTAGCAAAGCTTGAAGATATGGAGAAGCCGACTTACGTTGTCTGTAAGCCAGTCGTTCTTGAGGGTATCGACATCTTCTTTCGTGACTGCGGGGTTGTTTCAGCAGGATCCAGATCGCAATCGAGGGGTAACTTACGCCGTACATCGTAGTCTATATCCAAGTCAGCTACATTCGCATATTGTTTGGGGTCTACTCACAGCTAAGGTAGGCATCATCTGGCGCCAGCTGTTTCCACCAGATCAGTCTCCGCCAAAAGCCCATCCCCATGGTACCCAACACGATACAGCGCGATTAATCCACAGACGCCGGATCAGGTGGAAGAAGCACGTACCGAATCCCCAAAATGCCTGCTAACTCTTCCTTTGAAGGGGTGGAAGCCACTTCTGCTCCCCATGCTTTAAAGTTCCTTTGCGGAAAGGGCTGCAGATTTTGACACGCGCGGGGTCAGGCTGTTGTGATCTAGGAACAACGAAGGGTGGTCTCGCAAAATTGAGGAAATCGAGGGAAAGGCGGAGTAGCACGTCTCGAGAAGGAAAACAAATTTCAAACCGACGGACTTCACTATCGTCGTCGTTGTCAGCGTCGTCGACTCAGAGGAGGAGGGGTCGATTCTGGGCTGCACAGTGGACTCGATCGGCGTGATGATCTCGGCTCATCTGGCTGGCCAAAACGTCGTCATTTGTTGCCCCTGCACCTGCCACCTTTCTCTTTTCGTCTTCAACTCAGCCTCAACCTCACGCTCCAACTTGAAAAGGATTTCTATTTATATTTCTCAGGGTCTAAGTCACGATTCAATTTGAAATGTAGATGAAGCTCTTGTCATTTGCTCTGGCTAAGCCACTAATTGTACATTTCATTATTCCCTACGGCTCGTCCGATCAAATTCCCTCCACCAGATGAAAATCACTTCGCCGAGCTCTTGCTACCATTGTAATACCTCCCAATGCGATAGTATGTGCAAAACAATCATAACCCTCTGAGACATTCAGTAAGCAACGAAATTACCTCCACATCTCTCAGGATCAATCCGCCTAAGCTGCGTCCACACTGCTGCCCTGTCCCATCTTCTCGCGGATAAATTCCTGCTCAGTTCGCCAGCTTCTTGCCAGGAGTCCGGTAGGCTGCTGCTTCAACCTCTCAATAGTGCTAGAAATTGACTTCCGCGTCGCAGTATATGCTTTGAGCATGAAGCCCTTCTTTTCCTCTAAGCTGTTCGTCATTTTGCTCTTCTCCCGTGCCCGCTTTTGGGTGATACCGTCAAGGATCTTGGCGCCGTTCTCCTTGTATTCATCAACCAGAAGGTCCATCTTATCCTCCTCTTCTGCGAGCCTAATGATCACCTCCTAAGTATTGTTAATAAGGATTGGACAGACTGAACGAGCATTACTCACATCGGCAATCCGGTGGACAGCTTGTTGAAGGGTCGCATAATGGGGTCGTACAGCGGCGTTCCATATCTCTGCAGGATCGACTTCTCGGAGTGGCGATCTGGATGGTTCGCTAGACCGACTGTCAACTGAGGTGCCTGTGCTTAAACTAGGAAGACGCTCTCTAGTCCTTGCGCGGCTTTTGACATTTACCAAGTCCTTCTCGGGATCTACGCGAAGCTCTCTACCAGCGTTGTGTTGCTGGTCGTTTTGATCCGCTCCTCGTGACTTTCCTCTGAGCTGCAGGCGTTCTGCGAACCCACTGGAGACTCCAGAATTCGTCTCAATAAAGGGGTCTGGTAGCACTTTTTGTGGAAGAATTAACTCCTTGGACTTGACCTCTTCATAGTGGCCGTTCTTGTTCTTTTTGACTACCATGTACCGAGGCGAACTTTTCTCCAGAGAGGTTGGAGCCTCCTTGCTCTGACTGCTCAACTTGACTTTGGGTCCAAAGACACCCGATAGTCTTCTTGGTCGATTTTGAACAGTTTCCTCGTCAGCACCCTCTTCTAATACTTGAGTCTCCTCTGCTAGACTCTTTTCAAGTCTCTTAATATGGTCGACATTGCCCATTGGTGATGGCCGAGGGCTTCCATTAGCGTCGACACGAGATCCCTGGGAACTATGTCTTGTTTGTAGCAGTCGATTGCCAATGCTGAGTTTGGCATTGTTGACATGCAGCTCTGGAGGGCTGCTTCCGATATGAATCTCGCCTTGCTCGCAGTCCTCGAAGCTTTCGACATGGACGGCCGGTGGGCTCATGCTTTTGCGTTTTTTTGGATTTGGTGGGCGAACAATATCTGCTTCGTCAGACTTTCTCTTTTGAATCGACCCTTCCTTCGATGGTATGCCCTTTGGTAGCATGGGCTCCGCAAAAGGTTTTGGGGTATTCGATACACCTTGATTGCGAGCACCGGTTCTATCGAAGCTGATAACAGCTGGCTTCCGAGCCAAGCGATCATCTACGAGGGGAGTCTTCGAACCCGTGATTCCTAGAGTCGCCGCGTTTGGTGCCTTTGCCTCCGCCCTTCGATCAGTCTTTGGGCTGAGTGGTCTCCGGGATTCGATTGACTTCTGCCCAGGACTGAGGCCTCGAGCGATAGTTGTAATAGCCGGCATCTTGAGCCTGTCGTTGTTCCCGCGAGGGTCCACTTGATCAGGTGGTGCCATCGATAAGTGCTCTCGATTCCTTTCTTTCTTCTCCTTGACCGTTCTGCCTAGAGCTGGAGAAGACTCAGTCACTACTCCTTTTGATCTCTGTTTCAACTTGGCCGCAATCCGCGGGCTTCGTCGTGGCGTAGGAGTTTCGACTGCCCGTGTTTCCTTGTCACTCTGTCTCGATCTTTTCGAGGGGGTCGTATCCCCAGTCGCCGCCTTTCGTTTCCGTGACTCGTTTGACCCCTCGCTTTGTGCAGCAGGGGAAGTCGAGTTTCTAGTCACAGGGGTGGCATCAAGCTTTCTGGTGGTTTGGCCTTCGATGGTTTCACGGTCTTCTAAGGCAAGTGTCTCGGTCAAGCGCTTGGGTCTGTCCGGAACTTTGAACACCACCGCATCAACTTTGGCTCCGACAGCTACCTTGGTGGGCTCTGTTAGCGTGTTATTGGAGAGACCAGCAAGTTCATCCTCGTCCAACTGTTCATCATTTGCAACGACATGTTCTTTGCTCTGAGAGATTGGCTGAGGCGACGTCTCATCCCCGCTGCCATTGTCCTCCCCATCTCTTGTCGCTGCGAAGTCCAGGAGATCGCCAAGTTTCGATGCCATTTTGATAAGGGGATTAGCGGCAGATTTCGGAGCGACTGGATCATTTGTGGCTTTTTGAGCAGGCTTTGGTTTGCCATTGGATTTCACTGGAGTGTCCTTGACAACTTCTTTCTCCAAGACTGGCGGCTTGTCAATGGGTTCCTCGACAATGAGCTCGGTAGCTGCATCTTGGCCCCCCAAAGGGAGAGTGACTGAGGCGGATTCCGCATTTGTCGTCTCACAACTCATGGCACCTTTACTGCCTCTGGTAACTCTCTTTGGTGGAGATGGCTTCGTTTGAATTACTGGGGCGGGGGGCGCGGACTGACGCTTCTTGTTGTCCGGCACGCGCTTTGGGGGCGGCATGCTCTCGACAATTGACGGTGCAGATTGTCGCTTCTTGACAGGTCTGGCCTTGGGAGGCGGCATAGCTTCGATGGTAGAGATCTTGGGCTCTCTTTTTTTGCCCACCGTCTTTTGTACAGCAGGTTTCTTAGGTTGAGCCTTAGAAGAAGTCTTTTGAGAAGGCTTCCCATTGACCGAGACACTGTGGGACTTGTCGTCATCCTCTTCGTCATCTGGAAGCTCAAAAACGTCTCGGGTCTGAGTGGAATTCGAAGCGGCAGACTTTGGTTTCCCTCCAACATTTAATGAATGGCCATTCCGCTTCTGTGCTCCTTTTAGTTGAATATAGTCCTTGGTATCCATGTCACCCTTCTTCGTGATCTTAGGGGTGGATGCGTCGTTGAGATCTGGGCTTGTAAGTTTCCCAACCTCGAATTCCTCGATCTCCTCTGCTGTGGAAGCGGCAACTTTTGATTGTCTCACACCAGTTCGATCAATCTGGGCTATGGCTTTTCCAGGCAGCGTGAGAGGTTTGGCGGTCTTTGCCTTTCCCTCTGCGTTGTCACGTTCATCGTGTTTAATCTGGCTTAGACGGATGGGTGGTTTTGCGACAGGTTTGACACCCTTACGCTTCTTAGCGGGTATCTTGGACTGATTGGTCTCTTTGGGGGAGCGAGGACCTGCTTCCGCTTCTTGAACGTCGTTCTCTGCCCGCTGGGTGTTCTTGCGTGGACTTGCACCGTACAGATCATCCTTTAGATTCTGGTACCCAATTGACGCGTTTAAATCACCCACTTCTTCTGAGACATTCTGCGACATCGTTGTTTTGCCGACTACCTCGTCATCCGCTCGTACCGCTGCAGCAGTCGTGAAAGAATGCTGGGAAGGTTCCTTGTGCTCATCCGTGCCCTGCTTCATATCATACTCCTCGATGATCTGCATCTCGCGGCAGTAATGTAACAGCTCTTCTTTGAGGCTCTGGATTTGCTCGATGTCAGACGAAAAGAACACGCTTTCGAGTTTGATGCCCTCTCCATCGAGAACACAGAACACTCTGTCATCGTTTCGTACTTCAATGATGACATCGGCTGTGCCATCTACTTGGGACTCCGTCTGAAATATGATGGTCATCTGGAAAAGCGCGATCCACGGAACGTCCAGAAGCTGGTCCACATTGCTTCCTGAAGATGGAGCCAGAATTGTCAGATGACCGTCGTTAAGGTAAATGTTCACCTTTGCATTCGGATCACCGAATCGATGACTTGGCGTCAACTCGCAGCCCTTGGCATAGTGAAGGTAGAGTTGGTTATGACTAATTTCTGTCAGTAGGACCTCAATTGATCAGGACATGGATTTACGGACGACTCAGGGTTTGCCTTCTGGACTAGCTTATCAACATAATCTGTATACTGTTGACTCCAACTGAGATGACGTCTCTTGGTGCTTGGGAGCCCGTCGTACAGCTGTGCGTCGTGTTTGATTGGCCATAGACTGTCGACAGGTAGGCCAGCAGCTTCGATTGTTCTCACCAATCTCCCACAGATTGAGCGAACAACTTCGTTATCTTCCTTTATCAGGGCTTCCCCAATTCCTCTCCTGTCGCAAGTCAGTCTTTGCAAGGTCAAAAGAAGCCTGTTGTCTTACCTTAATGCATCTGGCATTTGCTCAAGTCTTTGGACATTCTCGTCACTACCCTGGAGGAGTTCGATACATAAGAACCCAACCTATAAAGAGGTAAGCAGAAATTCAACCGTGTTAGTCATCGACTTACTCGTCTGCGAATATTCGAAGGGTGGGATGTTTCGATGAAGTAAGTCAACAGCAATTCGAAGCATTTCTTGCCAACCAAGTCCTTCCTCTTTTCAACGCTCTTTCCGTTGACAGTAGGTCCACGATAGTTATGTAGTGAATCCTGAGTAGGTTAAAATGAGAGTTCTTGGGCTTGCGAGTAACTTACTGAAAGCAAGAACAGGCCACGTTCACTCTCAACAGAATAATCAGACTGGAGTATGGTCTCCACGATTACACTGAAGGTGACTTCATCGAGGCGAGTGCAGATACTCGTTCCCTCTTTTTCCAAACTCGGAACCAAATCGATGACAAACTTTGGCTCTATGTGTGTTGCCTTCGTCCGATGGGTCCTGAGAGATTCCTTCAAGATGTTTACCGCGTCCGGAGCCCTAGCGTTTCGTTAGTGCTGTGAGGAGATAGATTGACTTGTACTTACCCAATCTCCCCACTCGTCTTCCTAGCCTTCTTTAAATGATCGCACAGCTTCTTGAAGGCATTAGTCAAACCTGAGCTTTGCTGTGAGGACTTGGGCCCAGGCTTTTGCGATCCTCTTGGAGGCATCTTGCCGGCTTGCCTGGCGAGGTATCAGTGGACATCACTTCAGCTGAGGCTCTGGGTGGGCAAACCTAGTCCTGAAGGCGGCGTGATTGGCTGGCGAACACCGTTGAAATCCTGTGAAGAGGATTGTTAGCTTGAATTGGAGTCTCCATCGGGCGAAAAGGTGGTCAAACAAATCACATGAAGGGATACATGTGACATATCGCTCTCTGGGGCGGCAGAGAATTGCGCCGAGCAGTTTGAGGCTTTGCCTGAAGGGTGGGAGAGTTGGAGTGTAAGGATTGAAGGTGAGGTTTACAGATATAGGTAGGCAAGAATTGATTGACGTCAGACAAATCTCAGGGTAATGCGCCTTCTGCATTTGAAGGTAAGTTTGATCTGGGGAATGAGACTTTCGAGCGCGGGAAGAAGGACAGCGACAGAGGTCAGGATGAGAGTGTTCTATGGCGTCAGCGAGGCTCAAATCCACCGTGTTCGATGAAAGAAAGCGGATTGATGAGGCTTGCGATGGTGTTGTGAAGACGGTGATGAGAATCGCACGACTGAATGGCTGATGAAGTCCACCCTTGATCGACGTTGAAGCTGGAGATGTCGATGTTTTGTTAGGAAGAGAAACTGACGCGACGCGAGAAAATGAAGACGTGGTAGAAGTTCTGCCAAAGGGGAAGGAGGTGAAGCGAGAGCGCATCACCGCCCAGTCGCACCTTCCTTCTCCAAGGTGATGGAAAATAGCTTCCTCAATTATTAGGTAGACTGGAAAACATAGAACAATTACTCAGACTCCGTGGAACATTATCAACAAGAAAATCCGTCTTATGCCTTCACTCTTCCGTCCCTCAGTAACGAGGCCGAATACCAGCTCCCAGTCATTCACTACTTTTACCATCTGACCCACCTGGAGATGTGATCCCCTCATTGCAATATCTACTCGGCGTATTTATGGCTTGAGTCTTGCGTTTATCCTTGCGGCTGGTCACTTTTTCTTGTTATCATAACACGAAAAGCTACCTGGAGCGCGTGGGGATGCCCAGCTTCATCATGCTTGAAGCCATGAACTTGCCCGATATCGGGGCAGGGTGATTTTGGTAACAGCGAACTATCTTTGAGCCCAATTTTCTATCCTATGTAAACAGGAAGCTGACTCCCAAAATACTGGATGGGAACCCTTTCGCCCGGAACGAAGAAATGGCTAGCTCCCCAAAGCATGGCACGCAGCATCACTACGACGAGTTAGTACTGTCGTCTCGGAAAGCAGGCAACGAGAAATATGAACACAGATCTCGAAACATAAAATCTAAGTGTCCAAGGAGCGCGACAAAGAGAAGGATCATTTACTGGTCACCCATGCATCCACAATACGAGTCTTATCTGCGAAACCCGTATTCGTCATCTCTTCCACAATCTCGGGGAAGGCCCGGAAATATCCTTCTACGTCTGCCTTGTAGTCGTTCCCCCAGCTCCGTAGCGTACTGGTTTCTCCTCCTTCGCAGAACATGGCCATTATGATGTGGGCACGGAGGAGTTTGTGGTAACGAAATGAATGTTCTTGTTCCCAACCGTGGAGTTGGAGCGTGAGGGAGTAGTGGTACTCCTGCATCACGTCCAAGTATTGAGAATCCCTGGTAACGACCCAAGCCTCGTCCTGTCTCGAGTATTCGTCGGTATGGTCCCAAGCTGCAAATCTGCTCCCAATGTCATGGCATATGTCGAGTGCCTTTCGCGTGGCAGCACCGACGCGAGAATGATTTTCGAAAATGTATAATTCGAGGCATTGGCGGAAGGCTTTCCTACCGATTGAGCTCATAGTCACTCCATGGACATTGTCACTGGGGGCAGGGACCTGGACCAGATTTGAGCCTCTGGATCTGACGAATGGTGTGGTAAGGGCTACCAGATCTGCCACTCGAAGTCGAAACTCGGGGTTTTCTTTCAGAATCGCTGTCAATTTGGTAGAGGATTCCCCACTCCTGTCTAAGAGGCTCAGGGCTGTCACAATTTCGCTCTGCGTCGAAATCGAGAAGTCAGGCAACCCTAGCAAAGTCTCGGTTCTTACAACACCACAGCCCAATCTATCGGCCTTGGCAGACGGTACGTATATCTCATCTTGCTCAGACATCAGTGAGCCAGTGACAACACGACGTAGATTCAGTTCGGCTTTCCTTAGTCTTTGCCCTTGTCCTGTGTATGAATATTGAAGGACAATTCCGAGAGAGCGGACCACTGTCGAGGTGATGGTGTGTGAATGGCCTTCGGCGCGCAGTATGCCGTCTGAGGGGCGGAAGTCTTTCCATTTCATACCCATTCGTCTTGCTATCACAGCAATATCTGAAAGCGTGGTCCTCGCAAGAGGTCGAACAACATCTGGGGGTTGGAAGTCCCATGACCGCTCTCTGAGAACCACAGCAGGAATTCGCACTTTAGGTGGGGCACTTTCGAGGCCTGCTTCTGTAACATTGTGGGCCCCCAGTGCAGCAAAGGTCGATTCATGAATCCAATGCAGAAAAGGTACCCAACAAACCATTTCTCCATGATTCTCGCCACTCGAACGTGGCGCTCCTTTGCTGACCTTGATCCGCATCGTTCGCCTCCCATCGGCAGCTTCCAGATTATCACCATGCTTCGTCTCATATTCCAGTGTCTCCACCTTTTCGCTGCCCATATTGACCGATCCCATGGGGATCAGTGAAGTTTCCCGCGACTTCTCACTCCCCGTCAGCAAAACCTGTCCCACTCTACGAGGAGCGCCTTCTCCAGTGAGGAAGATTTCCGGAATCGTATACAGAGTTTCGAATCGAAACTCACGCCATCGCCACCTCAGCCGAGTCTGGCGGGCATATCCGCCCATGACTGATTTCTGACATCGTCGAAATCCATCAGCTGTTGCGAAGTATTGCTGGAGCAGTTGACCGAGTGCTGTGACGAGTGCTACCAGCGCGATCGCAAGCGCGGCGCCGGCAAGGCTGGTGTCAGCGCCCATTCTCGGAATGTCTCATTTAATAAGGATGTTCCATAATTGCGGCCCGGTCCGGTTCGGCTTCGGCGCACTTATTGGAACTTTGGCGGTAATTTAGAGTGATAGAGGACAGGTTTTCTCAGGTTCGCTGGTGGTTCCGCAAGCAAGCGCGCGCCAAGGATGTCTCGTTTCAGCTGAGGAATCTCTCCCACGCATGGTTCATCAGCACGCCAGCTTTTGTGGACGCGTGACTGGTATCTTCGTTCCTTCATTAGGAAGGCTCTCGATGGCAAGTCCTAAGCCTGCTCAAGTGAGCAATGGCCAGACAAGACGCTAGAAAGTATCGCATTTTGCCAAGCTGTCACAAGCTCCGTCACCTTGGCTCCACCGGTGCTCTAGAGCTTGAAATATTTAACAAAGCCACTCCATATAAATATCTAGATAGCCCGTCATGATACTCGGGAAAACAGAAATTGCTATCCGGAAACCCAAAGCTTCGTACTTCATGAAATTATCTCCACATCACGTGGCCACATAGCAAGTTAGATAGTCGGCGTCCCGGAACGGTTCTATATCCATGAAGCCTGTAAACATCAAACGGTATAGAAGGGCTTTGGACCTGGATCTAATTGCAATCACGAGACCTGCTCTCGTTTCCCGCTCATCTGGGCCATTTCAATTTACAGGCCGGTCTCAAATTCCCACGGCAGTAGCTCATCCAGCAAAACATACTGGGAATTATTTCATATGTATGCAAATAGCGACCGACTCACTCAAGATCCCGGATGAATGAATCCTTGTCACAGTCCCCATTTCCTCACAATTAATCGGTGATTATGGTCAACCAAAGTGCTCTGAAGTATCAGGCCAAATCGCAAAGAAGTTTCATGAAATGAACAAGCACTCTTCATTAGTCCGATAGCAGGCGGCATAAGCCTCAGCTGTCGATTAGATGTATTTCTACTTCTCAGGTCCATTTGTTCTTTCGTCCAAGCGTGCTATTTGAGACGACTCGGCGAGATTCGTCACCGATCCAGTTCCTTGAGGACGGATACTGTAATCACTCAGTGGGCCTGGAGGGAGATTACGCTCCTGGTAATGGTTGAGAATTGGTGGGAGTGTAACTGAGAAATTAGATTTGTCAGACATTTGCCAAATCGGGTCAAAGATGAACTTACTATACTGAGGCTCATGCTGTGGGACTTGGTACGCGGCTGGCAATGGACGAGGCACCGCCTGCATGGCTTCATGACTGCTATCTAAATTCCCCGGGACATTTTTGCGGACTCTTGGTCGTGGCAATATAGGGGGAGTTACCCTCGGGGTGTCGAATACGAGTTCTAGTAAAGTTACTTACCAGTACGAAACATCCCGACGGAAGGGGAGAGTCGTACGGCTCAGTTTGTCGAAGACATTATCTACCCAGTAATTAATTGTGAAGCTTTGACCAGAAATTCTCTTCACGTCTTCACAATGCACATCCATGTTTTCCTCCGTCAAGGATTCTATTTTCTTAAACACATTCTTGTCGTCTTTAGTTGCTAGGTAGAGACCGATTACTCCCGCGGGGCCAGCAGCTCGATAATAGCGACCCTCGAGCTCGTCCTCGAGTTGTCCGCTGCGGCAGGCTTGCAGTACCCTCATAATAAGCGTTGGTGGGTTCCAGGACGGTACTGCCATAGCATGCTGGAAGATGACGTAGAGCTCTAGCAGTTTGATGTCGATACGGAGATCCGAGAGGCGGCAGAGGTCACGGACTGCGTGCAGGGCGAACTGGTGGACTTCATCTGGTCGGGCTGCAAATGCTGCCTCGATGCTCATACTCTGGGGCGAGTCACTGGCGCAGAGGGCGAGCTTCAACGGCAGCGGCGGGGGCATCACGGGAGTGTGGAGTTTGGATGGAATATGCATGTGACGGTAGTCAAGCTACTTACAGGACTTCACAGCCCATGCCATCCCTGGAACAGCCGCATTAAATCGGTCAGGGGTATACTCGCTGCCTTTAAAAGAGGCATCGCTGCTTTTAATAGGCTGCTGGTCTAGGCAATAGGACCGTACGTAAATCTAGTGTCTCCATTACCCACATCTCGTTCAGAATTTTCGTCCTAAGAGTACCTACATATCATTATTTGATTTGATACAGATTCAAAGAATGGAGAGATCATTTAATGAAGCCGAGAATCTAGAGCGTATGCGTAGCGGTGAGCTGTACCATGCGTTCACGCCTGAACTAGTCGCCCAAAGAACCCGCTGTCGCCATGCTTGTAATAGATTTAATCTAGCCGGAGACGTATCGAAAAGGAAACTTGTAGAGCTTTGGAAAGAGTAAGTCCCCACGCTACTTATCTCTCTACTCTTCATTCAAATTGCCTTTCAAAAATGCTAACTTACTCCCAGTATCGTGGGTGACACAACTCCCCTCCCACCACTAGCACCCACCGAAACCGAAGATGAGATCCTCCTCCAAGACGAACCCTACATCGAAGGTCCCGTAAAAGCAGACTACGGAACCAACGTCAAGTAATTCCCCTCCACTCCTGAACCGCTCCTCCACCCCCACCTTTAGCCCTAACTAACCACCCCCAAGAATCGGCAAAGGTGTCTACATAAACGTCAACGCCGTTTTCATCGACACTTGCACCATTTCCCTGGGAGCACGCACTCTGGTCGGGCCCAACTGCTCATTCTACAGCGGCTGCCATCCCCTTGATCCGTTTCTGAGGAACGGGATTAGGGGTCCGGAAATGGGGAAGCCGATTAGTATCGGCGAAGATTGCTGGTTGGGTGGGAATGTGGTTGTTTTGCCGGGCGTGAGGATTGGGAGGGGTGTGACGGTGGGGGCGGGGAGTGTGGTCACGAAGGACGTGGAGGACTTTCATGTTGTGGCGGGGAATCCGGCGAGGGTTATTAGGAGGGTTGAGGTTAAGGAGGCGGACCCGAAGTTGGCGGGTTCAGAAGGTCAGTAGTTGGCTACCAATGCACAGAGGGAGGCTACGTTTCAAAGAGAGACCTGATGGACTTCACAATCAATGATAGATCCTCGACGAATTTTCTAGCGGTCTCAACTGCTGCTATGCTGCAGTGGTGCCTGCTGCACTTACTCCAGTGAAGAAGAAATGATAGGCTTGTTCCAGCCATATCTCCACGATATTGAATCCATCCCACCGGTAAATCAAACACTACTCTAATCCATCGCCACCCACAGCCCCTCATTCCTCGGGAAAGTCTTCACAAAAACTTCCCAAAATAACGGCATCAAAACAACAACAGCAATCATGAACTGCATCCAAACCCTACCCTCCCTCCTCGCTCTCATAATTCTTTTTGCCACCCTCTTTACCACCGAGTCAGTCTCCTGATACTTGTACTTCCACGAAGTATCCACATCTGCAGCGGCCGCGAAGTCCCTCGCCGAGTTTGGCACCGAAGACGCATTCACATCTGCCAATAATCCAAAGAGTCGAGGAAGTAATATTGCGAGCTCGGGCCGTGGAAGAGAACCTGTGGCTGATTCTGCTTGCTTGAGAAGTCGCTTAGCGAGATCGCTGGCGATGTAAGGGGTTAGTTTTGGATGAGCCCCTATGGCTTGTGTTGCTACTCGATGGGCCATGTGGTAAAGTTGGGCTATTTCAACGGGGACGGCTTCGGGATACAGGTATGATTCTGAGATGGATGGAGAGATGTATGTTGAGCTTTTCGGGGATGTGGGTGAGGGCTCATGTGATCGGAGTGGTTTGTAGGCTGGGAATGAGAGGGGAGTTCTCGGTGACCCTGCGGATACACTGCTGTCTGGCGAACCGAAGCCATCCCCTAGGATGTCAGAATTGTAGAATCCCCGGCTTACAGATGGAGATACGCTTGATGAAAATGGAGATAGAGGGCCGGCTGGTGAGCAGTGGGTTTCTGACGGTGTTGAAGGTGAGGGGAAGCAATTTGGGATTGTGACTGGCAGCGCATTCGGAGAAGCGTCGGGAGTTTTTTCCGGGGTTGTAAATGCTTGCTTGAAATTCCAAGCAGAAAGAGGGTCCGTTTCCAAGAAGTTTATCTCTTGGGCTTCGTTCCAAGTTATGAAATTGTCTGCGGCTTCGAGTAGAGAGAGCGCGGGCTCCCAAGTATCCCAATCTTCCAATGGCTCGGACTATAAATCGTGAGTTTTGGTGCACGATGCCAAAGACGTGAGTTGCGTACTTTGGAACTATCAGTGTCGCTCATGACTGGCTCAAATATGAGACTTTTGGGTCTCTTGGCCCCCGGTCGAGAGCTTTCAAACATTTTGAATTGCATATCGTTTTCTCAAACGCGCAATTTCTTGGAAGTAATCTAGCATATGGTTTTAGAACTAGTATCACTCGATTTGAAAGGACAAAGAACCATTTCTAGATCGCTTGAGAAACAAGAACAAGGATTTCAGTTTTCAGCCCACTCGGGCCCAATGGATGACCCATTGTACGAAATTAGAACAAAAGCAATTTCGAAAGAAAAAAAAGTACTTATACACTCCCCTATTAACTGGCAATCCTGCAATTTTTTTGACACCGAAATCTAGAAAGCTTAACATTGAACTGATCTGCGGTATGACATAGCATTGTGTTGAGGTTGACACCGTTGTAAGGGGGGATTCCAGGTCGGCACTTCCAAATTGCCTGTCGTGGCATTTAAGAACTCAGCGTAAGTTATGTAGGATGGATCAGCCTCTTTTGTAAATCGAAAATGTTGCATTTTAATGGAAGACAACTAAAACATGTGGTGAATCTGGGAACTTCGGTTCACGCGTATGTCTTCAAAATGTGAATAGCATCATGTCGCGCAAGTTAAGTTTGTGGGGTTTAGCGAGCTGAGGTTGAATGAATTTCCTACTCCGAATTAGCCTTCTTTAAATATTCCTAGTTCCGCACCTTTCCTTCCCCTCTCAACATCAGTCTGCACCACACCTTCTTTTGCTTTGCTTTTGCACCGTCGCTCCTTCTTTTCTTCTTTCCTCATCGCACTCGTTTCCTCAAGATGTATCATCCTCCACCGGCAGGTCCATACTACGGTACTCTACCTCAGAATGCTCCATACCCATACATTCAATATCCACCGCAAGCCCACAGCGGGTACCCGTATGTGCCACCTACTGCCATGACGATGCCGGCCGCTGCTCCTGGCGAAGAGGGCTACATGTTAGTTCCAATCCAAGGAGCTCCAGCCGGCCTTGTACAAACGGGTCAGGACTTTCGCGGCGCCCCCATATACGGTAAGCAAGTCTTTTGGTTCAATGCTCAACAAATTGTGGAACATTGAACACACAATTCCATGTACTTGGCCCGCGAAGATCAACTAATTCGTTTGCAGGACATGCCCCCCAGGACAGTGCGCAACCTTACCAACCAGTTGGACAAATTGCTGCTACAGCATATAAAACCCCGGCCCCGTTCTCCTCATCTTCATCTGGTACCGCAACGCCAGTCAATGGAGCCCCATCAGGCACTACTACCCCACGCACAGAAGGTCAAAACATCGATCCCAATAAGAGAAAGGACGCAATATTTCACATGTTATGTGCTGCAGAAGTCAGTTACATTCTTGTCATCCTGGATTCACAAAGCTTTGCTAACGATTAGTAGGCCGTCAAAGGAGCTGATCTTCAAGATCCTCTTCTGTCAGACCATGGAAAGCAACAGTGTACGAATCTCAAAGGCACATTCCCTTACATAAACGATGTCCAATACGTGTTCTGCTCCCCTATGTACAGATCAATGCAGACGGTTGATACAGCGTTCAAAGAACGTCTCAATGAAGGTGGAGTAGCCAAGGCTTTCCCCTGGTCAGAGCTTCGGAACTGTGCCATGACGGATGAGGATCAAGAGGGGTTATTAGCTTTACCTCTGAACGCCGGACATACACTTGATGAGATAAAGAAACAAGTTGCAAATCGGCCGTTCTTCTTCGCTGGGGAGCTTATGCAAGCTGGATGGGAGACAAAAAATAAGACAGATGAACCTAAAGACCGACACAAGCGAGCCGATGAGGTCCGTTCGGAACTCAACAAGTTTGCACAGGTCGCTATTTACGGTGGCTATTGGAAGGGCATTCAGATCACGCCTTATACCGGGCCTGGAGATGTACACATCGTGGTTGTTTCTCACAACAACTTCCTCAATGTTCTCACTCATCGAAGTGCACTTCCTAGTAAGTTACTCAATCACTCTTCGCGGCAATCGACTGACCAACCAAAGACTGCAACTCCCCAGCCGTTGGGTTCGACTGTGTGCAGTACCGATCATATCACTTCCCCCCAGCCGGAGCCGACGGATTCGATGGCATCGACAAGAACAAGTTATATGAGATACAGGAGAGCAAGGATAGAGAGCACATCCCTGACGCTATGAGCAAGGAAGCGTACGCCGAGAAATTGCGCAAGGCTGAGGAGGCAAGAAAGGCCGAAGAGCGAAAGAAGGCTGAAGCAAAGCGTTTGCTGGAGGAGAAGCGCAGAGAGGAGGCACGCAGACAGGAAGAAGCTGCCCGCAGTAGCAGCAGTGGTGGATGCTGTTAATGAATTTTGCATAAATATTGTGCGTGAGTGGGACAGTTTCAGGATAACGACAAAGGCCCTGTATAATATCGGAAAGACAAAAAATGTAATATGGTGGCTAAGTTCCTTTGCAAATAAAGAATCTTCAGGTGCATTTTCAGGAATACAAAAATCAGGAAACGTAGAAGCGTGACCTATTTTAATGTACCGCACCTTGTGAGATATTTTCCACGACTGGCATCTTACTCTAGACACAGCGCATCTCACCTGAATTCAAAATAGCAGAACACTTTCAGGTTAGCATCAAGCAAATCATCAAGCTCACACCAAAAAGAGTAGCCGACTTGGCATTCCCTCACGCAATCATACACAACAACTCAAATACCCACACCTATTCAAACTTCTTATTCATTCATCGCTTTTATAACTACTCCCTCATCACATCAAACTAGTCCGTCCCCCAACCTCCCTCCCCCCCTCCCCATTCCTCATCTCCCCACTCCTACCCACCACAAACTCCCTATAAATAGCCTCCAACCTCCTACGTTCCTGCACACTAATACTAGCCCTCGTACTCCGCAAACTACTCTCCACATGCCTAACCCCAATGACCACCTCCTGCTGTTCCTTCTCTTCTCTCTCTTTCCCGCCTTCAATCTGTCCTTTCTGCGCTGCTTTGGCGCGTTTCTTTGCGGCTTTTATTTCGGACAGTTTGGCGGCAATGGTGGCGCGCTCGGCGAGGATTTTGGATTTGTTGTGGCCGCCTTTTGAGCGCGCTTCGGTTTCGGCGAGGTGTTCGGTGAGGCCGTAGCGGAATTGGATGAAATTGCGGGAGCCGGAACTTGGTGTTGTGCCGTTGGTGCGTTTTCCTACGGAAGCACTGTGGTCTTGGTCGCCGAGGACGTCGTGGATTGCTTCGAGGTGTGCGTTGTAGATTAGTGCTTGGAGATCGGCGCCGCTGTAGCCTTCTGTGCGTTCTGCTATATCGGGGAGGGAGGAGAGGACTTCGGGGCTTAGGGTGAGCTTTTTGCCTAGGGCGCGGAGGATGTCTATCCTGTCTTCTGTGCTGGGCAGGTCGCAGATCAAACTCTTGTCAAGACGACCTGGTCTTAGAAGCGCTGGGTCGATCAAGTCTGGTCGTGATGTTGCGGCGAGGACGTAGACGCCTGAGAGACCTTCTGCGCCGTCCATTTGCGTGAGCAGTTGGTTGACTACCCGGTCTGTAACACCGGTGGAGTCATGACCACGTTTCGGGGCGATGGAGTCGAATTCGTCAAAGAAGAGGACGCAAGGTCTAGCAGCCTCGGCGCGCTCGAATAGGTCCCTGACGGACTTTTCGGAGGCGCCGATATACTTATTGAGAATTTCAGGTCCTTTGACTGAGATGAAGTTGAGGCCGCATTCTCCTGCTACGGCCGATGCCAGCAGTGTCTTGCCACATCCGGGGTACCCGTAGAGTAACAGACCTGAACGCAATCGAAGTGGGCATTGAGCAAATATTGGGGCGTATGTTGTAGGGTATTGTAATGTTTCGAGCAGAATCTTGCGGGTGGCATGCAATCCACCAATGGAATCAAATGTCGTCGTACTGGTTTGAAGTGTTACATTGCGGAGCGAAGCTGGAGTGAAGCCCTTCAGAGCGGTGTCAAAATCTCCTCGAGTGAGACTGATAGACGCTGACTCGTTGACTTTCGAGGATCCAGACACCGATCGAATTAATGCCTCGCTGCGAGCGCGAGCAACAAGAAGAACGATATCGCCCGGCATGTAGCCATCCGTCTCGCCAGCAAGGTCGAGGAAGTCGAGATCAGGAGAGATAACGAACCCGTCTGCCTTGCTTGATGAACCACGTCGGCTGGCTTCACTGGACCCATCCATCCATGCACCTTCTTCTTCACTAGCGCTGCCATCTGCTGTTGTTGGTCGACTTCCTGTCGACGGTCTTGCTTCATTTGGATCGGCGTCAGTAGCATTTTGCCTCACTACCATCTCCATTACTCTCCTCCTCCCTTCCTTGTTGGGAGCTTTCAAGCTCACGATCTCTCTTACCACATGCCCACCAACAATAACGTTATGTAAGGACTCCTTTGCCTGCGCGGTGGCAAGAAGAACCACGCCACTATCTCTCCCGCAATACTGCCGTACCAAGCTGCAGATACTTTCACTGATCTGGCGACTGCGGCCATTATCGTCCCCAACAACAAGCTCAGTCTCGACAGGGCATAATTTATCAAGATCATCCAGGATAACTAGCGATTTTCCACCGAGTCTCGCACCCCAGGACGCATTCATAAATATTCTGGCAAATGTTTCCTTGATCGTAGAGATTTGTGTCTCGTGGTTCAGGAGTTTGCGGCATGAGAAATAGGTGGTGTGGAAAAGCATCTCCGATCGTAAGCGATGAGCCAGCAAATATGCAACGGAACTTTTGCCAGATCCAAGGGCTCCTGTGAGTAAGACTGAAGATAAGTGCGATAGATGAGACCGCAATTGCTCGATAAGGCTATCAATTCCAACTAGAACGGGGGCAGTCAGTGGAAGTGGATCTCCGACGTTGTTCTCTTTCGAAATAGCAAATGGTTTCGGTATTGGCGGTTGGATTTGAATGGCGATTTTTCGTTCTGAGCCCAGGAACCAATGGCACTGTTTCTCATCTGAAGAACCGTGCTCAAATCGAAGAACACCTCCCTCCCAGCCAGATATCGGAGTGGAAGGTGTCCCAATAATAGACCCATCTGTCAAAGGTCCATCCAGAAGCCCATCCCCAGCTGACGTCTTGCTGTACATTTTCAAGATACGTTTCGCTGCCTCGTCTCGCTCAGCATTCGTCTCACCCCCAAATTTTAAACCTTCCGCAGCTTTTGCTGAGCCGACTATGAAGGGGAAAACTTTCAAGAGGTGAGCAGTGGATTTCGGAGCTGGCTGTGCGGCATCCTCAGATCTCTTGGTCACATTCTTCTCAATCTGCGGAGGGGCAGCTTCGATTTTGACGACCCCACCGACCAAACCTTCGCATGACATAGAAGCGCACAATGCCCGTGAAAGTGCAGCATGTTGACTATCGGGTGGGTCATCCCATGGCATTAGCTTTGCAACCTTTTTTGAGGTGATCTTGCCAACGGCCTGCAAATTCTCATTCTCTTGTTGTTGTCGTTGTGGGTCGATAGGAATTTGTAAACTTGCAGGTTTTACCACTGTAACACAAACCCACGTAACACCCTTCAACGTTTTCGAAAGTAAGATGTCCCTGTCCACCCAAACTTTGAGCCCCTGGTCTTCTGCCTCTTTACCCTCGTCAAAGAATTCCTGGCATAGACTTCGATCGAGCCCTCTAAAGAACATAGCTGGCCGTGTATCTTCGTATCCACTTCTACGCCGAACTGTGCTTGCGCCACTTCTCCCCCCTGTGCTTTTCCTTGACGTAACACTGCGATTCTCCGTCGATGACCGTGAAGGTTTTGATCTTGACTTCGGTGCTACAAGTACTTCGGCGTCGGGTCCCAGCTTCGCGAATGGGACAGTCGATGGGAGAGGCGGCGTGAGAGTAAGAACTGTGACATTGGCAGCCGATGTAGGAGAAAGGTGTAGATTGAGTGGGTGCACTCCAGGAGTAGACCCAGAGGGGGGTATATAGTTTGGATTGGGCAGAGCTCGGATTTGGGACATCATATTGAGCTCCAGAAAAGTCGCATGAAGTTCAATAATTTCCCAGTCTTCGGGGGTCAACGGCTCTATTTCAACGGTATGGGCTATTGGTGGGTCCATGTGGATGCTCGCGGTGACCTTCTGTCCATCTGACAGTCCCAGGGTTCGCGCAAAGGTCGCATCTATTTCCACAAGCGGTACTTCTTGTTCTCGACCAGTATTCCCCCTTGTGCCTGCTATCCCATCTCTGCTGACTATAGGCGCAAGCTTGCGCTTGCTCTGCATTCCCGTCCATCCCACGTAGATGGCTCTTTCTTTTGGGGCCCCATTTGTCTGTTTCGCGCCGGGAGGGGATGATACACGGTAATTTAGTTCTATAATAATATTTTGGGCTACCTAGTGAAATGTCAGAACCTAAGCATAGCTGGGGGAGTTTAGAACATACTGCATTGGAGTTGATCAACAGGGAACACAGGGAAGAAGGAAGATTGACCAAGCAATTCTTCAAATGAACGGTGGATATCTCTGCAGATGTAGCCTGGCTATTCCGCCTTCGAGGATCTGGAGCCATGCTGAAAGCGCAAATTCAAGTGAGACAATAAAAAGTAGGCGATGGTGAAGCAAGGCAAGCTTGAAGCTTCCCCGGATCTTCTCACGCGCAGCAGGCGATGCTGCGATGCTGCGATGCTTGAGCCTCGGCAGAAAAGGACCGAGCTGCGGCGTCAGCGACAGCGACCCCTAAAAATGTGGCTGAAGTCGCAACACGAAAATTCGCGGTTTTTGGAGTGTGGCTGGTAAAATCGCGTCGAAGCGCGTCAATTGAAACGACTTCTCCATTTCGCTTTCCCGCCATCGAATATTCGAACTCTCCTGCGACAATCAAAGCAACCGCCTCCATCCACGACGCCTCTCAACACCAGCGCAACGTTCATTCTACTTCGAGTCGCAGATACTTTGGAGAGCAAGCAATAAATTTCTTCAAGTCTTAATTTCGTACTTTTTCGCATATATTAGGGGCTTCGCGCAAGATGGCGCTTCTTCAATTCAGGGCGCCTGTCAACTATGAAGACCATCAACGTACGTTTGGCGCGCCAAAGGACATAGCATCTAGCTAGAGACTGACCATTGTTACAGAGGCCTTCGAGGAATTCCTACAAACCTTCAAAACTTCTCCCGCCGCTACGATCACTCATGCGCTAGGGGACATGAACATTGACGAAGATGACTTGAGCGACGAATACGATTTTATGGATGATGACGATGAGGAGGGACAAAATACGCGACGACAAGCCAGATCTTCTGCAAAACAACCAAAGCTAAAGTATATGGAGACTCTTCAGAAGGTCGCCGACAGATATGAGGAGGAAATCACAATCGATTTGGACGACCTCGCAAAGGTATTGGCGATTCTGTGGAGGCTTTAATCCGTTACTGACTCGAAGACTTGATAGTATGACCGATTATTGGAGGAGAACGATACGCCAATGAACCTTGTTGATTCCATTGAGACTAATGCTAAGCATTATCTCGACATCATGTCGAAAGCGGTGGATAAGGTCATGCCAGACCCAACTCGAGAGATCAAGTAAGAACAAAAATAAGTTTCCGTTGCGACATGGGCTAATTCCATATCAGCTACAAAGACGATGTCCTTGATGTGTTGATGGCCCAGCGAACGGCTCGTAATAACGCCCTTCAACGAGCAGCGGCAGAACAAACCGACCCTGTCGAGCCAGAACTCTTCCCTGCTGAATTAACCCGACGATATACTCTCAACTTCAAGCCACGGACACAGACTAATGAGCCCCTCAAGGCTCTCGCAGTACGACAAGTTCGAGGAGAACATCTGGGACACCTGATCACTGTTCGGGGAATCACCACCAGAGTCTCGGATGTTAAGCCTACAGTAGAGGTCAACGCATACACTTGCGATCGCTGTGGATGTGAGATTTTCCAACCAGTTGGATCAAAGACCTTTGGGCCATTGGTCGAATGTCCTTCCAATGACTGCAAGGTCAATCAAACCAAGGGTCAATTGCACCATTCTACACGAGCCTCAAAATTCCAACCATTCCAGGAAGTAAAGATTCAAGAGATGGCTGAACAGGTACCCGTTGGTCACATTCCAAGAATGCTGACCATTCTTTGCCACGGTGCTTTGGTCCGCCGAATCAATCCTGGAGATGTCGTCGATGTCGCAGGAATCTTCCTCCCTACACCATACACTGGATTCAAGGCTATCCGAGCTGGTCTCTTGACGGATACCTACCTTGAGGCGCAGCACGTTATTCAGCACAAGAAGGCTTACGAAGACTTGGCCATCGACAACCGAGTCTTCAAGAGGATAGAGCAGTACAGAGCGTCGGGCCATGTCTATGAGTACCTAGCGAAGTCAATTGCTCCCGAAATTTACGGCCATTTGGATGTGAAGAAAGCGCTGCTCTTGCTGCTTGTTGGTGGTGTCACTAAGGTCATGGGAGATGGAATGAGAATCAGAGGTGATATCAACATCTGCCTGATGGGTGATCCTGGTGTGGCCAAATCCCAATTATTGAAGTACATCACGAAAGTCGCTCCTCGAGGAGTCTATACCACTGGCCGAGGAAGCAGTGGTGTCGGTCTGACAGCCGCGGTCATGAAGGATCCAGTCACGGATGAGATGATCTTGGAAGGCGGTGCTCTAGTCCTTGCGGACAACGGTATCTGCTGTATTGATGAGTTCGACAAGATGGATGATAGCGACAGAACTGCTATTCACGAAGTTATGGAACAGCAAACGATTTCTATCTCCAAGGCCGGGATCTCCACAACGCTGAATGCTCGAACCTCCATCCTAGCAGCAGCAAATCCTCTGTACGGCCGATACAATCCTCGTATTTCTCCTGTTGAGAACATCAACCTTCCAGCCGCCCTTCTCTCCCGTTTCGATGTTCTTTTCCTCATCCTCGATACCCCCACTAGAGACACCGACGCCCTCCTCGCCCAGCATGTAACATACGTTCACATGAACAACCGCCATCCAGACACCGACGGCGTGGTCTTCACTCCCCATGAAGTCCGTCAATACGTCGCTCAGGCACGAACATTCCGTCCCACCGTCCCAACTTCCGTGTCAGAATACATGGTGAAGGCCTACGTCAAGATGCGAGACCAGCAATCTCGAGACGAAAAGAACAAGAAACAATTCGCCCACACCTCTCCGCGTACCCTCCTCGGTATACTGCGTCTCGCTCAAGCCCTAGCTCGTCTGAGATTCAGTGAGGAAGTGGTGCAAGATGATGTGGACGAGGCGCTGCGTCTGATTGAGGCTTCCAAGGAGAGTTTATACCAAGACCAAGACGGCTTCCGTAAAGACATGTCTCCAAGCTCTAGAATCTACAACATGGTTCGTGCGCTTGCGGAGGCTGGCCAGTGCAGGCCTGATGATATGGATGAGGATGATGATGATACATTGGGTATGGAATTGAGTATGCGCAAGGTGGAGGAGAGAGTTATTGCGAAGGGATTCACGAGAGACCAGTGGCAGACTGCTGTTATGGAGTACACAAACCTCGATGTAAGTTCCCCATTCCCACCATTATTTCTTTCGAGTACTAATTTATCCTGCAGATCTGGCAAACAGCAGGAAATGGCACACGACTCTTGTTTATTGTCTCGGAAGCTGCGCACATGGCGAGAGATGCCGAGTTCGATATGGAGTAAAGCTATGCCGGGATACGATTTTGGCGTTAGGGGATTCTGTGTCTATTTTAGTTAAAAGGGCGTCGATGTTGATACCGTTGTTAGAGTAGATCTTGTCTGCATTAATTGATACTACTGCTACTATACTATATTTCGCATGTCCCAGCATCACGGGGTTGAACTCGTAAGTTTCATGTTGTTGTGCCAGTAGTGCTGGTCTGGGGGAAGATGTATTTCCGCATTTTATCTTCTGTTTGAATCGCAATGCAGAGGCGCTCAATGCTACCTATAATGAGACAGTCTCCTTAATAGCTACTCATATAAAATAGTATTTTCAGAATTGATGGTGTTGTGCAGTAGTACCGGCTCCGGGAGATGTAGAAATGTGGCGCAGAATGCGAAACGAGTTTCGCTCTTGTTACAGCATTCTTAGCCCCTATTCGTATCCTATTTCCTAATACAGATTTCTTTCTGAGATTCAGTGTCTATGGAAGTATTGGCGAGAGCTGAAAATCATTATGCCATGTCTCGACTGTGGCTAGTTCTTCGCAGCTGCAATGATTCTGCGATATGTCTTGTCAATTTTTACGAGTTTTAAGGCTGAAAAGCAGCATTGTAGTTTCATCGCATCCTCCCATCAATATTTCCCTACCATGCCTCTCAAAATACCATTCGCTCAATGCGCGTCAAGTCTTTAAAACCCGACAGAATTCCTGTCTCATTTTTTAGACAAGCAAGCCCACTTTCCAATACCATCCAATCATACCTCTCACCTTCTCACTATCAATCCATCATGAGCTCCAGCTGCCCAACCACTGACACACTATCGAACGCTACCTTCATCGACGCCTGCATCGTCGCCAACGCGCAGAATAACCCACCAGTCTTAGCAGCGCTGCAGACATGTTGTGGGAGTAACTTGCATACGATTGATAATGGATGCTATACATACTGTAATGTCACGACGCCGGGAGATGTATTCCAATGGGATTTTTGCATCGGTGATAATCTGGATCCCAATCTCGTAAGAAATTCCACCTCTTTTTATCTCCAGGACTTTAATTTTGGAAATGTCTTCTGACTTCGCAAATGCAGTGGGCAGACCTAGATTTCGCCTGCCCCAAACTCGGCAACATCCTCGATTTCGCCGTCCAAGTCAGCACCTCCGGAACCGTAACATCCACCCTCCCAAACAACGTCCCCACAGGCCTCTTCACATCCACAACCTGGACTCCCACCGTCACCGCAACTATAACCGCGTCTGCGAGCGGGAAAGCTGTGACTACGATAACTTTTGATCCAAAGGCTACGACTGCGCTGATACCGGTTGCGCCGTTGGGAGTCGGGTTTAGGGAGCAGAATCCCGGGGCGGAGAGTAGTAATCCTGTGGCTTTGAGTACGGGGTTTTTGACGGAGGGTGCAGCGGTTGCGAGTGCGAGTACGAGTGCGAGTGAGGGAGGTACGTCAACGCAGACGGCTGCGTCGAGTACTAGTAGTGGGGGTAAGCCGAAGGCTTCTGGGATTGGGAATGGTGCGAATGGGGCGTTGGGTGTTTCGGTGAAGAAATTGGGGGTTGGGATGATCGGTGTTTTGTTTTTGGGACTTTTTGTTTAAGTGATGCTTGTTAGGTGGGCGGCGAACGCATGGTGTTTGGATGTTTCTGTTTGTGTTTGTGTTCAAGACTTCTCTGGGCGTAAAGGATAGAAATCACAGGAGTTTCTGGTGTCCCTTTTTCCTTCCATATTTGTGACCCTTCCAAGTGGATGATAAAAATACTGAAACGTGATCGCGATTAGAATAATGGTCAAGGTTCAATTGTGGAAGTATCTACAGAATGTTAGCAAAGCCGAGTCTGTCGTGGTTGTTTCTGCCCTGTCAATCAAGGTTTCTTCGGTGGTGCCCTTCGCTCAAGAGTGATGCATTGCTAGGGGTGCCGAATGCTTGAGGTTGAACTGATACTCCTGGTGCTTCGGAGTAATCACACGAGAAATCAACCGCTAGTCTACATAGTGACGAAGCAGATTTTGAGGGTTCTTGCGATCGCTGGGCAGCGTTCAACTCGACTTCGGTTTGAATGTGTGGCGGAATGCTTGGCGACCCAAGTCTGCCTATTTTCGATTGCGGCAGACTGGCAGATATATTTGGGAAAGCGGCTTGTGGGAAAGTACATATACTGGTAAGTTACCAGTGGTAATTTCCGTCACAATTTCCTCAGATGCATCCAACTTGATCCTTTCGAGCGATCTCTCTCCTTAATAATCATCACAAATCATTATCATGAACATTGAAACACCCATTCAGCATCTCCTGCTTTACCGAGACGCACCTCGATTGCCAAATGAGAAACCATTTCGCGAGCCGAAGCTGCTGTGTAACCCCAAATCACCATCCCGCATCTGAATTTCCCGATCATGGGAATTTGCCGTCCAACGGATAAATGCGAAGAAATCCTATAACGCCCCCGTCCCTCCCGCTCGGGACGAACCTAGTTGACGTACATGCTTTATAAGGTTTGCTCGAGACGTGTTGCCGTTATAGGATAGTCTGTGTAGATCATCTCCACGCACTACCCAATCGTGGAGATCCTTAAAACGTGTTTCCCATGCGCGTAAGATCTGCTTTCTACCTGCTATGCACAACACTCTGCAGCCGAAGGTGGACGTTGCGCATGATGATGTGCTATTACCAACACCTGGTAGATTTTTGTACAACGTTGTAGATTTCTCTTAATACAGCGCCTTGGGACAATAATTCTTCCAACACCATGGAACGGCCATGCTCTCCATCACCATATACATCGGCAGCTATATTCCAAAGCCCGACTGAAAATTCGCTGGACGAATTTTCTCTGTCAAGCTAATACTCACACTTAACCTCACTCTCGAGCCTTTTCTCTGCAGGGCCTTGCAAGGGATATCCCCACTATCGAGCCGCGTGTCTTACATCATGTCAGCTTCAAACTCTCACCAAACTTACTCCGGGAAGTCTGCACTTGCATTTACAGGAATCTTTCTAGTTCTGCAAGTGACTTTCGTTGCGCTTCGGTATATCACCAAGGCCCTAGTGAAAGGGAGATGGGGCTACGATGACATACTGGTTGGTATATCTCTAGTACTTGAGATAGGACTGGCCACCATAGCATTTGGTACAATCACCTTATCATTCCTCCAATGTTTCCAATTTTGTTGGAATGTAAGGTGATCAGAGACTAACTCCACATATATAGACGCAATACTCAATGGTGGCATCGGCGAGCACGAGCAATTCGTTGCAGCCACACACCCCGGCCAACTCCAGCACTGGTTCAAAGATCTGTGGGCCCTATCTTGGATCTATAACTTCGCGGCAACTCTCCCCAAACTCGCCATCCTCCTCCTCTACTACCGTCTCTTCGGCACCGCCAAAAAGTTCGCCCGCTACAACATTTTCATCCTAGCAACTTTACTCAGCCTCTACACCATAATTCTCACAGTTCTACTATTCTTCGCCTGCACTCCCATAGCCGCAAACTGGGACCGGACCATCCCTGGGGCTCACTGCTGGAACAAACGAGTTTTTGCATCTTGGATTACGGTCCCGAATTTCGTGACGGATATTTGGATGATGACTCTTCCAATTCCCATAATCTGGAAACTTGCAGCGCCGAAACGTCTCAAGATCGGCCTAACTTTCACGTTTCTCGTTGGTAGCATGTAAGACACCTCATCCCCAACACTTCCACCTGCGAAGGCTAACCTGTTATAGCGGACTTATAGCATCAATTGGCCGCTTCATCACAACCATCGTGACCAATCGCAACGAATCTGCCGACTCAACGATAGTCGCAGCCGAGCTGCTGATTTGGATCCAACTTGAGCCAGGCAGTTATCTTATCTCTGCTTGTTTGCCCACGCTGAAGCCATTGCTCGATCGGGCTGCGGGTTGGAAAGTATTTGGAGGTATTCGGACGCTGATTTCGGGGGAGAGAGGGACGAGGAGTGAAAATACGATGGAAATGAGGAGTACTCGGCAGTTTGACAGGTTAGAGGATCAGAAAAATGAGAACGACATGGGCGTTTAATGGATTGAGGTCGACTTATTGGCGGGTCTGGCGTCTGTGTTGGGTTATAAATTCTGAATTCTGAGTAATGGGATGGAAGCGTCGGCGCAAGGGATCATAGTCGATGTTGTTGACATAAGACCTTGAATATCCTTCAAGGAATGAGAAAATGTAAATTCGTAGTTAATAGATTCAAATCTTCGTCAAAGTTTGGCCCTGGTGGCCCTAGAAATTTAGTGACTCAGCCGCCGGGAACCCCGAGGCTTAGCGAACGAGCTCCTGTTTTTCAGGGGTGGAATTTGGCGAGCTCGCTACCTAGGTAATGCTGACCCCTATCAGTAGAAGTGGCTAACCACGCAAAATTTGAAAGAGTACAATATGTGGTCTGTGTTTACTTACCAGTGCTCATCAGCGTCACTTGACTTCCCTCAGTCTTGGAACTGGCTCACCGTCTGCGGCAACTCAAAGTGGGTGATCACAAGAACTTAGGTAAGCATGTCAGTACATTTGCTAGACCTCCGGGTATTTGGAACACAGTCAAGCCAGTAGATATAGTTGTGATGTGAAATAACCAAGCGCTACTATGTCTGGCGTAGTTGCCAAGAGAAAGATGCCCAAGCCAAAGGCAAAGCAAGATACGAGGCGGAGCAGTCCTCAGTGGAAATTAAAATGGTCGGATTGATATGATATGTAGGACAGCTATAAGCTTTAATGTAATACCGCCCTGACCCTGAAATTCGTTGTTCCAGAACGAGACGATTACGGTCTAGATTGTATAGCTTCTTTCTCTCAGCTTCAGCCACTATTTTGATTTGAGGTGTTGAGCCGTTAGGTTATTTCCAGTTTCGTGGGTTCGGGTTTGGGCTTGGGCTGGACACAAAAAGCGGCACTACAATTTGCGGGTTTTGAATGGACCAGAAGACCTTGGACATACAAAAATTAGTGCCGCTTGTTTTTGTTCCCCGCATGTTGGTAATGTTAGCGGCAACCTCAAGAATGCCCGAAGAAGTCGCTAGGGGGCCCAGATCTTCCTTTTCCGGTAAGCGACGGGGTACACGACCATTTTGAGCGATGCTCTAGTCTTCAGCTGTCCACACCTCACAAGCTAATGCCACAATACAAGGTTATATCGTCGTTAGATGCAAGCTGAAGCTCGATTGTACAGGCCGCGACTCTTGCAGTGCAAGGCGCCTCCAAGTCGATATATACTCTAAGATTTCATTTAAAGGTACAATGATGTCCAGTTCTCCCTCTCGTTGTTGTCGTGCACTTCGATTGTTCATTCCTCGCTACTCTTGATCACACTGCTCTTCATTACAATGCGTTCTCATCTCGCCGTCGCGTTCACTCTTCTCGGAGCTTCAGCATGGGCTGCACCCGGTCTGGAGAGGTCGATCTTTGACAGGGCTGTCTGTAATGCCGACAACTGCCTTCGTGCTGTGAGGGCAAGCAATGCGAAACCAGGCCCTTCTTCTGCCACTGCGGATTGCTCGTCATTCTTCCGCAGGACGGTAACTCCGTGCGCTGCGTAGGTCGACTCCCTACTCATACTTACATATGTTGAAGCAGCTAACCATGAGCTTTCTTCCAGTACCACCTATGTGACAACTACAGCTGTTATCACGGGCCCGCCAACTTCAATAACAGCCACGACCGTGTCAACAGAGGTTGACGTTACTACGTTCACTACTACTACAACAACTGCTACTGTAACTACAAGTGCTGCTGCGATTGTGGGTACAGCACGCAAGCGTCTCGTTGACGATGATGCGTTTTTGGTGCCCCGGCAAGTCACCAGCAGCAGCACCTGTCCCGCCACGACAAACGCACCAAGCAGCGTGCCCGTTTACGCGTCAGCATGCTCAGGTACTGTGCGGTATTCATCCGCCTGCTCATGTGCTGGAATCTCAGCGATGGCGACGACCCTGTCACAAGTTACGGTTGTTAGTACGGTCACAGCGACCAGCTACACTACATCGACAGCGTCTCTCACTGCAACGTCCACGTTTACTAGCACGGCTACAAACACGGCTACTTTGATTCAGTCCACCACGACAACCCTAGCGCCACCGGCCCCGACCTCGTGCGCTCTTCAGGTTGTCGGTGGCAATAAAAACGGCCAATACATAAGCCTATCATCAAGTGGCGTTTTCCAATTCATAACTACAGTCGATTCGGCGGCCTATTTCTCCGTCGGTGACGATAACAGCCTCGACGTCGTTAATACCGGTGGTCGCATGGGATACGCCCAGCCTAACGTTGCTTCCCTGGTCATCGGCTTGACAACAGACCAGGCCTCCCAACCAGCTTACTCAGCAGGCCGTCCGCTGAGCTGCGGCTTCGCGGCGGATACTCTGGTATGCACCTTGACTGGCTTATCTGTTGTATTCGGTACCAGTAGTGACAATTTCCTGCGGGCGACCTCTGGCTCCGGCTCCGGCTCCAGCACTTCACCAATAGGGCTGCAGAGAGTTTCTTGCAGGTGAGACATATCGTATAGGGTCTCTGTATATTGTACATAGGCGTCTATATCTCATTTTGAATATAATGGTTATATATCTGCAGCATTTGTTCACAGTACAGAAAAGAAAATACAATTTTGAGGCAGTGATACCGCTCTTCGTCCTCGAAATAAGTAGCCGATGCTGACGAGTCCATGCCAAAAAAAACACCTGGAATAGTAGCAACTAACAAACAAGTCAAGATCCAATTGGTCAGATAAACTTCAAGGATCTTTCATATCGTGAATTTATAGTGATTCACACCAAGAGACCAGAAACAGGCTGAAGATCTTTAACTTCCTACTTCGCTCTTTTCTCGTTCTTGCCCCGCTTTCCCCTCTCCCACCAATTGACCCCACAACCCGACGATTGGAAACCCCAGAGGAGTTTCTTAGGGTATAGCCCAATGATAAATCCTATTTCCGGTCTTCATTCGCCGGTCCTAAGGCGATCTGTACTCCCCTCCGGCTCTCTATTGCCATCCTCTGCAATTCTACGTATTCCTCCACCTCATCTCTATTTTCAATCCACTCAAACTCTCTCACAACTCTCAGTAAAACATAAGTTGCTTGTAATAAAACCTGTTGCTGAGCAGGACAGATCCTCGGCCCACCCAAAAATGGTACAAATTCCCAACCACTCCGACTTCCCTCTGCCCATCGCTCCGGGCGGAACTCATCAGCATCATCACCCCAGATATCTTTGTCGTGGTGAATGTGGTATGTGAGCGAGCAGACACTGGCTCCCTTTGGTACGAAAACAGGAGATTTCCCATCAGGTCCTCCACCGCGAGGCAAAGTGGTATCCTTACGTGCTTGACGGAAAACACGGCCGGCAGGACCTAATGTCCTAAATGTTTCCTGAATCACGTAACGGAAGGGTAAAAGTGATTTAAGAGTTGAGAATGATAAGGCCGAGGTATCGGAAGGATCAAAGGGAAGCGACAGTGCGGATTCTCGTAGTTGAGCCCAGTATTTCGGGTGTCTGGCAAGTTGAAAGAAGATATTTGAGAGCAATGCAGCAGTAGTATCTCTGCTGGGGAGGAAGACATTGATGAGTTCAAAGCGCAGAGAGACAGGGTCTCGAATCTGCTTCACCATTTCGTACAGTAGGATATATCTGGAAGACGAATCGGCGTCATTTGAGACTTTCTCTTCTTTGGTCGAAAGAGAAGTGATTTCAAGAGCTCGGTGAACATGGCTATCGATGAAGGTGTAAAGTTTCTTGTACGCCTTGGGCCAGGATTTGTCAAAATCGTAACGAAAAGAAAGCAAGCCTGCTAGTCGACGTTTGTGCCAGCCTGCTAGGCTAGCCTCCAAGGACTTGAGAAATTGCTCGGCTGCAGGTGCTCCTTCTGGCGTCTGAGAATCGACAGACTTGCCAAAAAGGAACTCCGTCGAAATATCCAGTACCTGTTGAACTCAATATTTACTCTACCCATAGGTGAGAATGAAAGGACCCACCATCTTTTTCAACATAGACTGAATATCAAAGGTTTTCGAGTCCCGTGGTAGGAGATCTATGAACCGATTGACATGCTTCGCCATTAATTCCATGTTCTCCAGCTCTGCCCTTGCAAAGATGGGCTTAATGATACCTCTAGATTGCTTCCAGTGTGTCCCTTCAGCTACAAATATTCCATTGCCCAGGATGGGAGCGCTGATCTTCATTCTCTGATTAGGTTTGCCGAAATCTTCGAAGCCCAAGGCATGGATGTATTGATGGTTCACTGCGTCCATAGTATTTATTACCCGCTCGTTCCAGAACGTCTCCTCCCACGTCTTTCCCAGTGCATTAAAATGGCGTGTATAGAGAGCTTGCAAGTTGCCATCTTGCTGAGCTTGTTGACGTTGCTTGACCAAGTCGGAGCCTCCAAGGATATCAGAGTGGGGATATACCGGTGCTCGGAAGCAGCCTGTCTGTCGCCTCTTTGCACTGAATGCCGCATATTGACGCACTTTTTGGTAAAATATTATTATCACAACGAACAATATTGCCCATACAAAAGGAAGAAGTGCAGAATTCATCTTGAGCAACAAGATCTCAAGGCATCTCAGTCTTTCGTACAGTGGGTGAACCTGTCATCATGAGTTGTTTGCACCGAACAACAAACTTCATCCTCTTACTCTCGGGAGCATCGAGTATCAAAGTTCGTAAAGTTCGGGCCGAGGCTTAGAGGTCTTCTCAAATAATTTAATAGATTTTGTCTATATAATCTTGCAAAGTGAGATTAGTGAGAAAAGCCCGAGCATCGCCAACTTCCTTTTGAAATCGATGAAAGCACCAGTCATCTTATCGGCCATGTCGACGTCAGCGGCGTAGATCCACGTTGAGCGGTTCCTGTGCTGATCACTGATCGCACTACCCCGTATGGAGTACCATCTGCCGATTAACAGTAGATCTGATTAGCACCACTGCTAAAACCTTCCGGTTTAAACGCCCGACAGAAAACCAAACAATTGGCTCTGCAGTAGTGCAGAGTCTCGACATTTGTACTTAACGTTTACAACGTCAGTGGTCGAAGTGAGCCCCGCGAGCTGGAGCTTGCAGTGCCGACGAAGGTTGGGCGAGGGCGAGCTTTCTTTTCCATCCGCATTATTGGATTCCGGACATCCAACTCCTCACATACAGGATTGTTTTCTCATCTGGCCAGTTCAATTATGGCCGGTGGCAGGTATCAGCCTCTCCATGATTCCTTGCAGGACGATAGCGAAAAACCTCCCCGAAGGGGTGGCATACAAATACAAAACTACATTCTTTATGCGTTTTTAATACTGTTTCTTGTCTCTCTGTGTCTCAATATATTCCAATTTCTTGGCCAGTCAAATATTTACGAATCCCAACCTCCTCCAAAAACGCCTTTCGGTAGACACAATATCACCCCTTTCGCTTCTCAAGTACTGATACGTTCTTAGCACAACTGCAGTACAACTTGCCGCTTAAATGGACCCGTATGTCCTCGTGGAATAGTGGGAATGAAACCGAGGAAGAGTCTGCTTGGAATTCTTCACCTGGTTTTCAGTCACGCGAAGGGATTGTCGCGTTGAATGATTCCTTCACCCAATCTGCTGGGCTCCCAAGTGCGCAGAGATGGCCATGGGATAAATCCAAAGGAATATATTTTGTCGAGGGTGTGCATGCTATGCATTGTGTGGTGAGTAGTACTGGTCCCCTCACATCCCAACGAGAATGCATTTCATCTACCTAGCATGGACTAACAGAATCGCAGAAATATTTGCGTAGAAATGCTATCGAGGCACATTCTGGAAGCCCTCTTACAGTGAGCTTGCATCACCTCAAGCACTGCGTTGATGGACTGAGGCAATTTGTGATGTGCCATGCGGACGATACACCACGGTATACGGGCCGCCTGCATGACCAAGCAAACGAAAAGGACCCTTTCGGCGGAGTGGGCCAGCCGAGAATGTGTAGGAATTGGGACAAACTCATGGACTGGGCAAAGGAGAACTCGGCTTGCTACCGTTGGGTCCCCGATGATACTCTTGGTTTCACGGAAAAAGACAGATATAAGTCTTGTCCAGATGGAAGAACGTTTTGGGATTGAAGTATTATCCAAACGAAAGGCATCAATATGCAAACGCGGTCATTTGATTCAGATTACCGGCTTTCCCAGCCAACCATAAGCATGTCCGCAAATCGCATCGTGACCAACAAAAAGGATGGTTTAAAGCCCAGTAGAATTGCTCTTCACCCAAATCAGTCTCGAAGCTCTTCTACATTCAAATATGCAGCAATCCTCGCTACTGAGATGGACCACCCATTTGTGCAGTCCTGATTGATGAACCATACGATCCATCCAAAGTTACTTCCGTCTTCAATCATCCGCTTTAATTTCCATCAAAGCAGTAAGGTCGTCGGTGTCTCCAGTCACTTCGCCTATTGCAAATTTGGCATTAAAACAATTTGATTTAATCAGAAGGGGATATCGAACCTTCATTGGGCTTGGCAACGGGCATGGCCACAGCCAGCGCGGCGGAGAATAATGCGACTAATGTGAATAGCTTCATCGTGAACAGGAGTAGTGGTTTTGTAGACTTGTCGTCTATGGATTGGTTCCAAAGATATTTATGAATATTTGAATTACACAGAAAGATATGTTTTGAAATTATGAAGAGAAAGCTGAAGGACTAGACTTTCGTTTATCTCCTACCGATGCCACGCACCGCCGATGGATGGAATCAACGACAGCTGTCAAAGCTTGTTATACTCCCTTGTAATTCGTGATTAAATACCGGGCTTCGATTGGTTCGATCTCTAATCAAGCTTCGAGACTTTTCTCGGCAGCCAAGATCTGGCTTTAGTGTTAGCACTATATTTTCGGAGACATCCTAAGCGGCGCCTCGCTCCGCCGAGACAGCTTGCCTACCTAGGCAGTTTCCGTCTTAGGCTTAGATGATATGCTCTATCGATGAGACGAATCAATCAGCTAGCAAGGACTCTTATATCCTCTACGTCAGTGGCGCTCTGTGTGGAATCACTCACTGATGCGCCTGCTCAGCTGCTGCTCATGAGTTGCTGTTACTCCAGCCGGGTTCTCGTCACCATGGAGCTCGCGGACCAACCAGTGAATACCGCTCGGATGGCAATCCAATTGCCGCAAGGGAGACTCAAATCAAGTGAGTAGATGTTCCTCATAATTTTCAGCTCGGCGTTGATCCTTTCTCTTTGGGATTTTGTAGCAGGCGTATTTCTGCTACATCTGTCATTTAGTACTAACTTCTGATCGCCAGCGCTGGAACTTTACAGGTACATCCAAAATTAGAAGCTCAAAATGATATCTGATAGATGACGCTTTCCACTGCTCCGGAATATCAGCGGTTAGCCACATGGCTGAATGCCGATTTTTAAGTCAAACCACCCGCACAAAGTTACCCCGCCGGAGGCGAAAGTAGTTCTAAATCTTATCCTTATCGTATCAGAAGCTCCATCCTTGCCCCTTCCGTATATTGTTTGTTGTCTGCTTCCTCTATCTCAACCCTCATCGATTCGTCCGCGGCACGCAGTCATATCAAAATGTCAACGACATCCCCTTCGAGCCTACAGGCTCTTTCCGGAAGTCTCCTGGGCATCACAACCATCGTCGTCCTCTTGCGTTTCTACGCTCGGCGCGCACAGCATGCCCGCTATGGACCTGATGACTGGTTGATTATACCTGCGTATATAACCTTCGTAGGCATGGTAACTTGCGCGCTGCTTGGTGTCAATCTCCATCAATTTGGTTATTCTGACAAGCAAGTGGCGGCTACCAAGCTGCCCTTCAGCACCGAAGCCTCTCTCGTCGTATCCCTGGACATGTAAGTCAATTCAAGTCCCAATAATATCATGTCTTCAAATTCTCCGATTCCCTGTGCGCATGGAATGAGTTGTCAATTTCTCTAAGGACTGCCAACTGGCTCACACTGCCACCGCTCTTTCTATTTCTTGGTTTTGAAGGTACTAATACACATTTTTGTAGCCTTTCCGCAGCAACGCTGGGTTTCACACGCACCAGCGCGCTGCTTTTCTTCCGTCGGGTGTTTTATGTCCCCGGACGTACGAAATATTTGCGTGCCATTATATACGTAACAATCGCGGTGGTCAGCCTTTGGATGTTGGCTTTCATTATCCTGCCGCCGTTACAATGTGGACCAGATTTGAGCGTGTGGTCTGCTCCGGCGAAGGCGCGTGCAGAGAAATGCACGTTAGGCAATAAGATTATCTTAGGGTTCTGCATCTCGGACTTGGTGCTTGAGACAGTAGTCATTGGGATGCCAATTCCTTTGGTTTTGCGGCTACATGCTTCCCTCAAGCGACGACTGGCGGTACTGTTCGTCTTTCTTACGGCTTTCGTCTCTTTCGGTGCCGTCATTGCCCGGCTTGTTGTTGTTACCAGAATTCTGCAGAAACAGGTGCGAGACAAATCCGAGAGTAATACGACTCAGACCTTTATCTGGATCTTGGAGGCTGGTTTTGCCCTCATTGCAGTCAATTTACCCACCCTTTGGTGGTTAAAACAGAAGATTCAGACCGACCGAGTCCTCGACAGCATGCGCAGTGCTATGTCACTGCACTCTCTACGTTCAAGTCCCAACGGCACCGAAGCCAGGACTAGAAATGCACAGACTATGCGAACCGTCAATGAAACGAAAGGAGACACGCATTCACTCAGCGAATTTGCGAACTCATCTGGTGAAAGTTTTCGAGTTGCTGGTCCTGGGACTGAATATGGTTCGAACGATACAAAGGGATAGATGCAACTTCAATGAAAATACTCAATACGTCGACGCGGTTTCCAACCTGCTTTGCTAGAAGCTATATTGTGAAGGGGATCTTTGAGTCAAACATTTCTGTCTGTCTGCATGTCAGACCTCAAGCCCAGTCAACAAACCCTTCTTCTCAAGCTTCAACTCATCGGCAACAAAATTCCAGATCGCAAGCCGACAGCCGGGGTGTTTTGTTTGAGGAGCTGGCGTCTCGTCCCAAATTCTGTTAGAGTATCTAGCGCCTTCACCACCAAATTTCCCGCCACCATTCGGTGCGTGTTGCTTAAGACCCCATTCTGGAGCGGTGGCTGTGTTGGTGATTGCAAGACTTCCTTGCTGCGCGTCGATGCCAACGTAGTTGAGTAAAGCCCCAAGAAGCCAGTTTCCCCAAGTAGGTTTAGACTTCGTCTCCTCTTGTGGTTTGATTGGTACAAATATATTGGTTTTGGTGTATCCGGGATGAATGCCATGGGCGACGATATGTTTGTACTTGTCGTTCTCGAGCATCCGGGCTTGAAGCTCTGTGAGCCAGGTTTGGAAGTACAATTTGTTATGAGGATAGGATCCCAACCCGCCCTCGTTGGCATTTTTCAGATCAAAAACGCCCAAATACTGCATGCATGAAGTTGTACAAATGATACGAGGTTGAAATGCTCTTGCTAAAGAGGGAAGCAAGATCAGAGTGAGAAGGACATGTGAGATAAAGTTCACCTAGCAAGATATTAGAATTGTTGGATATTGTTTTCTTGTGACGAATGCACGTACGCACCTGGTGAAGAATCTCGAATCCATCTTTGGTAAATTGGACTCTGCCCGGATACTCGGGCATGCCGGCATTATTGGCCAAAATATGCAAAGGCAAATCTCTCGCAAGCCAGCGCTGGCCAAAAGCCTCTACACTTTCGAAGCTGCTCATATCACATTCCCACCACTCGATTACTGCATTTCCGTGGCCTGCAGCCAGTGCAGCAGCTTGAAGTTTCTCGACCGCCGCATCCGGATGCATCTCATGGGGTGGGGGTTGCCGGCATCCGATGATGATATTTGCGCCCCATTTCACGAATTGAAGCGCTGCTTCAAACCCGATACCACTGTTCCCTCCCGTAAGAATGATCCATTCGTTCCGCAAATCCGCATCTGGAATTGTCAATCGTCGAGGATTTGTCCCTTTCAGAGCCTTCCAATGGCACCACCAGCGATATGGCACAGGCATTCCAGGAATCGATTCATGTTCTGGAAATTTGCCAACATCGTTCGTCGCCATGTAGAATGGATGGTATCGATATTATTTTAATCGAGTTTGAAAATTCAGATCTTGTAAGACAGCAACACTTTCTATTTCGAACAAGTCCAAAGAATGCGAATAGCACGGTGCAGAACTACGCGCGTCGCGTCGACCTTCCCCACTTTATTGTACCCATGGGTGGAGACTTGACACGAAATACGAGATACGGGTAAAGCGTTAGACTAAGTGAGCGGGTACTGTATAAATTCATAATTCTTCACTTGAATACATCGCTATAATCAGTTAATGTGAAATCTGGTGAGACAAGAGTCAAAAAAACATATCGAAGCAAACAGTTCTAGATCAGTTAGTATTCCAGCTACTCGCCAGGCATCTACTGTACACAGTACCCCCGGGTTCCGGGATCTATTTTACATTCTCAAAACTCCGGATCCCATAGGATCGCTGACATGATTACGTGCAACGTAAGGATGCTTGAAAAAGACAAATGCAAAATAAAAATGTAATTGTCCGCCATGAGATCGATAATGATTAGTTCCCAACTCTCTTCAATATCCAATTGCCCACATCATTCGCAAACACCAGGCCATTCTCAGGAGTATCACAATGCAACTCATGGCTCCAACCCTCATAAGCCTTAAATTCCCTATCCTGCACCCTCTTCCCCTCTCGATCATACCATTCTCGACTGGCCTCAAAGCTCGTCACTTGATCACCAGTTGCATGGGCTAGCCACAAAGCCCTGACCCCTTCATTTAACACCAGCTTGCCAGAGACTAGATTCGCTGCGCGGTCTAGCATGTTCGCGAACATTTCTAGCGTTCCCGTGGCATTACAAAGGGGATCATCAGTGATATCTTGTTGCCGAGCTGAATCGGTAACAACACATTCTGGGGGGAGGTTGTTTACGAGTTGAGATTTCGGGAAGAAGCGCCCCGCCAATCTACCCAAATATAACTTGATAAAGCCTGGTTGTCTAGCAGGTGGTAGTGCGATGTAAGGACTTTCGAGCAAGATTCCGGAGAACTGAGAAACTAAGTCTTTGTACTCAGGTGTAGAAGCCATGGTGAGGAGCTCAGCGCCGCCCATTGAGTGACCCATTACAAACACTGGAGTTTTTGATGAGAGATAGGATTTGAAAAGTGAGGCGAGGTCTGAGAGGATGATGGCCGTGGGTCCGGTGTTTCCTTTGTCGGAATCTTTTTTTACTGATCGACCCCATCCTCGCTGGTCAATGCCCGTGCAAAGAATACCACGGGTTGCGAGGGTTGGGAAGAGTTGATAGTAGCGGTTTATATGGTCACTGAAACCATGCACGTGGATTAGAATTGCTTTTGGTGTTCCCGAAGGCTGACATCTGAGTTAGAACTGACATCAACAAGAGAAGGATAGACTTACTGTCCATGTTTTTCTGTACACGGAAGCTCCATCCGGGAGTGTAAATGTGTCTTCCGTTATCTTTAGTTCTGCCATGTTCGAATTTCTGTGCATGGTCGAATACAGTGGAAGTCCCGCATCTGGGGTGAAGGTGAAAGAAGGAAGAAGACAAGGAGCTCACAACAAATTTGTATCACATGGAAAGAATGATAAAAAAGTTTTAAGAAGCCTCATCTCCGCGACTCTATGCCTCGGTAGGCGTGTTCTCTAACGAAATACCCGCAGCACAGAACTAGGCCGGCGCCGTTCCTGCGGGGAATACTTCCAGAAGCCCGACTCTAGATTTCGGTAGAACACTGAAGCGATACAACATGCGAACAATCTCCATTCGAATTTTGATATGCAATAATAAATTCTCATTCCGTACTTGAATACGTCTATGGGATATTTAAATGTGTTCTTCAAGTCCACGACGAGCAAAAGCTTTCGTGGCGTTCGCAGAAAAGCACTAGGCAACGAATAAGAGAAAATCAAAAGGAAAGAACAACACGCATTTCTTAGATTGGTACGAGGTTATTCGATCGTCTTTCTCAACATAGATTAGAGTCCATGAGACAGGAATGCCATTTTTCCTGTGTTCGTAAAATTGACTTGAAACTATAGGTTGGGTCCCAGAAAAGAAAGGGGCTTAAGGCACCAAAACTCAGGCTTTACCGTCGCTTAGCTGCTGCTGCGCGCGCCCCTGAATTTGTACGACTTCAGAATCTCATACCTCATAACGCAATAAAAATGCCTTCATTGCATGGTTATTGAAGCATAAGGATGAGCTGAATTTCGAGAAAATAATTATGGGTCTATTTTATATATAGCATATCGGAAATGTAAAGAATTTCTTTTCACGTAGGATTTGTGGGGCTTGGCTGCTGCCTGCAGCATCCTTGATTGAAAACGTCAGCCGGCCACAGACATCCTCACTCAAAACTAAATTATCGACTCAAGAGGGGACTCCCAAGTTATATCAAGATCACACTCTACGCATGATGGACATGCTTCCAGGCGCTAATTCTCTTCTGCAAAACATCCTTTCTTCCTCCCCCTCAACAGGGGCAGACAACCCCGCACCCCATCCTTCCTTCCCACAATTCTCTAGACTCCCACAAGAACTACGATTAAAGATATGAGGATTTGCACTCGAGCCCCGACTACTTCGCCTGCATTTACACATCCGACGTCCTTGGCCATGGGATAGTAACACCCCAGATCTGCCAGTAGAAGATGGCTCGCACTTCGACCCGCGATGGCACCCCCAATTCATGACCATCACATCCTGCAACGACTTTGACGACTTTAACTGCTCATGCAGCTCGGAACCCGTATTTTCTCGTACCACTCTACCACTACCCACAGTCCTCCTTGCTTCTCACGAGAGTAGGGACTTCAGCATTAGGAAGTATGTGCGACGTCTCGAGGACGAATATGACAGCCATGGCCATACCGTTTCGGCACCGATTCCTTCATTTATGAAAGCACCACTATCTTCTTTGCCAACTACAGGAGTTATACTAAATCCCGAGATCGATACAATCACGCTCTCTGTAAATATCGCCAGCAGTGAAAAAATCGCGAGCATACATCATTTTACCACGGTCGCCGCTCAGCAGATTCCGCAAGTTAGGAAAGTAATTTTGGAGCTAAGGATATTTATACCATCCTATAAAGTCCATCAATGGGGTCGCTATGAGTGGTGGAAGCAGTGGATACGTGATGGGTGGTGGATTCCGGGAAAGGATTTGGTGAGGGTGAGGGGGCTGAGGGAGGTGGTTGTAGTGAGGCCGAAGCCGAAGAAATATGAGAAGTTATTCCCTGGTGAGTGGGAGGAGAGATGTAAAGAACAGTGGAGGGAGAAGCTTCTGAAGTTGGAGGAGACTTGGTCTGTTGAATGGAAGGGAGAATTGCCTTTGTTGCGGTTTGTGCGGAGTATGGAGGAGGCAGACTAGTGAGGACATTTCATGAAGCAGGGTATGCATATGATGGTATCTGGATGATCTTTGGAAATCGGTGGCACTCAGACTGTAGTAGAGAAATGATAGACTCTCTTGAATGGGGAAGTCTAATTACTGCTATCGGTACTGCTCTACTGAACGAGTATGCGCACCGTCAAATTAATCGGCCCCGTACAAAGTCCAAGGAGCCAAGTGTCAGCCAGGTGTATACCCGTACATGAATCTTGATTAATGGGCGAAACGGAAATCTAATCTGCAAGAATTCAAGTCAGCACGAGCACTTGAAATCTGAAGCAAGACAAAGAGAATACATACCTCTTATTTCCTTTGTCTTTGGTCGTCTCTAAGTAATGGAGCTTTTCCTCGCGGGACATGGAGTCCCAGATTCGATCTCGTTTACTGAAAGTCCAGGATTAGTCTTCCAACGTACTTCGAGAAGCGAGGCATGGAGGGATACTCACTTATTCTTCCAGAAATAAAAGACTTTCGAGCCGATGAACAAGACAACATTCCATGCCGCCAAGCCCAGCAGCACCTTGTTGCCTGTGCGATACAGTGGCTTATCTTTATTTTGAAAAATCTACCAGCAAGTTAATATCAAATCAGGGTTCTGCAGCACTAATAGGATGCAATTGTGTGGGGTTACAAACCTGAGTCGAGATAATGTTGCTCGTCTGAACCGCCATATTGTAAAGCGAAGATCCAACCGTCCTGGTTCGCACAGTTCCAGCATTTCTACTCGTAACAGCAACTATAAAAACTAAGTTTAGCACTAGTTTCGGGAATGCTAAGGAAGTTACTTACCCAATATAGCATGCACATAAGGATACCCCACAATCAACGACGAAATCGCATAGCGAACCCAATTTGCATGCGCAAAAGTTTTAGGTAGAACTTCTAGAGCAATGAGTAGTGGAATAACCCATATTTGACTAATAAGGCCAACTAAGAACCTCTGGTTTATTTTCTCGGACAGCCAAGTCCAGAAAAGGAGTTGGAGGATGAAAAGAACACTGGATGGGATGACGAGGAGATTGGTGTTGAATGTGGAGAAGCCGAGGGCTTTGAGGGTAAGTGTGAGGTAATTGGTTTCAGGTGTCTTGGAGTTCACGGTCACCTTGGTTTCAGATTCGCGGATACAGAAGTTCATACCATGGGGATTGTCCATGTCAACCCGATTAGGTAGATTGGCCACCTGAATGCCATTAGTCGCCGACAGAAGAGGAATTGAGTTCAAAGAGTCTTACATATCATAATCAGAAAGGGCCTCCCACAACAATCGTGGGGTTATTGCTTGCCTCTAAAAGTCTCGTCAGCACCCGATTCTTTGAAATCTTTCGGGGCGGGACTACTAACATTATGCATACTCGACTTGCCGGGATCATCCCGCAAGATACGAGTCACCATAACGACTTCCTCCCTCTCTGAAAACCATCCATTCTTACCTCTGAAATACCCCTTCAGTCCGTGGCTCTTGGTTTGAGTCGGGGACGGAGGGAGGTAGAACCTACAGGTCTTAGCGTAGTTCTCCAAGGTATCAGGGAGATTCCTTACCAAGAGAGGATGCCAATTAGCCCGGTCAGTCCACCCTCAATAGCGAAGAGATATCGCCATCCCGCCATGCCGTGGTGGCCCCTTAGATGCAAAATCCCGTAAGCGAGGAAGGCGGATATGATATTCGTGGAGACGTAGGATGTCCAGAAGCAGGCCAGACGGACAGGTAACTCTTTATTCTTGTAGAAATAACTCAGGTAGAGAACCACCTAAATTCATCAGTCAATTGGCTCTGAGAAATGCCCTTTGCTTATTTCTGTCTTACATCAGGTATGAATCCTCTGTTGAAGTTGGAGAATTAGCCAGAAAACTCCAAAATAATCCAGCGCATAATGGCCGAACGTACCCCTCACAGAGCCCTAGCAAGAAACGTGTGATGTAGAATGTTGTGCGACCGGTAATTCTTGTTTGGCAAATAGCGACAATACTAGGCATCAGCGTTAGTTGAGCTGCCTTCCTGCCTTCCAAAATCCTTCACAATCTGCATACCTCCATAAAACCATTTGAATTCTGGAACTTGTCAGTAATTGGCATATCGTATCATGAACCAAAACATACGGGATCCAGTTGTCCGGTCCAACTTTCTTGCTGACCAGTTGTGATGGGAGCTCAGCAAACAGAAAAGAGGTATAGAAAATTGTCATTCCGTTGTTATAGTCATTTGTATTCATGTGTAAGTCGTCTAGTAGAGCTATTAGTTGCCTATTCATGCAATGCTAGCTCATGTGTTAAAGAATCTCGCGAGGGAGGACTTACTGAGCATATTATCCGACAGAGCTTGTGAAATATTGCCTCGATCGAGTTGCAGGGCAAAGAACATAATACATGCTGGCAAGCAAATTCTCCAGTCAAGCTACGTAAATTAAAAATTAGCCCATTCCCATAATTGTACCTTTCCGAATCCTCACATTTCGAACAAGTTTCTTCTCCTCTTCCTGCGTCCAAGTAGCATTCGGATCGAACCTGTGAGCACCCTCATATTTCGCACCCGGAGCATAAATTTCCGCAGCCCTAGAATCATCAAAAACGGTTCCTCGAACATCAGTCTCCGCATCGCTATCCAAATCTTCCTTGACAGACCCAGTAGCAGATGTCGATACCGAAGCCGGATCTACAGGCGCGAAACTGATATCCTTGCCACCAAGTTTCCACCACGGTCGTCTCTGAACCTGATTAACAGACACTGGAGGAGTATCGGCATTCCTCTCGCTGAATTTCGGGTCCACGACCGTTTTCTCAATATCAGACATCTTGGCAATCTCGTTTCGGGATCTGGAGGCGCAATTGTGGCTGCTTTTGTAGGAGCCAAGCAGAGAAAGAAAATAGATCAAGCATCGCCGAGGTGCCAAGGGGCGTCTCTTATATTTCCGGATGCAAAAAGTCCGATTTTGTGGTTACATGGTTGTTTTGACCCAGGAAGCTAGGATCCGGGCTTAGTTGCATGGTTTGCGAATGGCATCATTAATCGCTTGTAGCACGAATGCATCCACAACCCCTCTTTTTGACCAACGGGAACGAAGAGTGATAGGAAATGTGGTGGGAGGGCTCTTATCTCCCCACCTATTTCGACGTAATGGGGTACATAAAGATATTCGTATACAAGGAGGATGTGGCCAATTGTAGGGAGGTTTGGAATCGGTGGTCCCTGCAGCAGTGCAGTGCGCGGAAACATGCCGGTGGCAAGTTGACATGTTCTGGAATATTTCTCTTTGAACGGATGATGACGCCGAGTGCTGTACATACAGGACGATTGATTGAGAAGAAGAGTAATTTTATTAGGTGTTTCAATGATACAGAGTAACGACGGTGGCAGTAGACATCCAGCAGCCTGCAAATAGAAAGCACTTTACCCCGTCAAAAGCTTACATCTCCCACCGAATCTTCCAGGCGGTTTCACCACGGAAAACCCCCTCTAGCAGCCTCAGTTAGACTTGATAATATCCTCAGCCGTAAAGCTGTACCGCAGCTAGAGTCAATCCTCAGTCGAAGTAAGCCCCGGCTGCTTGCATCCAGTCGTTGAAATAAGATACTCAGGACGTCGAAACGATTGTGAGAATTAAAAACGCAAATCAAGAGTGGATAGGGACATCTGAAGCGAGGAGATCTTGTGAAAGGGCATAACGCTCCTAGTCATTGACTGCGTCAAAGTTATCAGCTTTGACTCCAATTAGTTGCCTGGCCAGGAAACCGAGAATTTGATAGAATCCCACAAAGTGCTTTCCTCCGTTTTACTCACAAGATACGCAATTGAAAAATGATATTGCCTTAAAGGTAAAAGAAGCAACAACTCATTGGCCAGCCTAATACACGAAAGTATCTCCCCGCCTGGATACAACCCGCAAACGGATCCCTAGCCGAACCGTCTTTCGCCCCCCTTTTCCTCTTCCTTTCCTCTCCCGTCTCCTTGTTCTAGATGCATTAGATCCTCGTTGATTATACGCAATTCAAGGAAGTGACCGGGAGAGGAAACAGGATAATCTTTCGCAACATTAACGTCCACGTCTTTGCCCCTCTACCTGTCGTCCATGCTTCACCCCGGCCCGCTTCGAGACTTTGAATGGAACCCAAGGTTGAGGCTTTGGCGGAATTCCTTTGCCAATCACTAACACCTTCGGTACCGGGGCCGTTTCGGGGGTTGAATCTGCAGATAGGAGGAAGGGCTTCAGTGAGGTTGATTGGCGAGGTGCCATGATTCAGGAAAAGTCTTCCGTGAAGTGGTTGTCTTCTGCGCTTTGTTCGTAGCGATAGTGAGACGAAGTTGAGAGGTCGAACTGCCCCGAAAATTGGGGAGTCATTGAAACGGCTGGAGTCATATACTCTGTTCGACGGGAAGTAGTACATCGGATGAAGGCCATCGGAAAGGAGGTCAAGACGATCTCGACGATTGTAGGAAGATCCGTACGAGCCAAGAGCAATGACGAGATGGGAATTATTCTGATCGAAAGAGAATCTCATATGCGAAAGTGCAAGATCCGATCCGGTGCAACGCAAACAGAGTGAGTCGCCTTTTAAAACATGCCGTGTTCTTTGACACGTCGAATTTTGCTCACCGACTCGAGATCAGAGCAAACAGGCATCCGTATTTGCTTTCAAGTGAGCCACTTGAGTCTCCATCACGGCCACCATTGCCTAGCCACACGAACTCCAAGTAGTACAAGCAACTTCCAAGGGAGTTTACCTCCCAACCCCAACATCAACATCAAAAGCACCATAATCCTTCAAAAACCGCCCCCAAACAGCCTCACCCCTCTCACCAACCGCAATAGGCCACAGCACCCTTCCAGCGCCATCCTCCCACCCAATCGGACACTTCCATCCCCGTTGCTCTGTCTCGAGGGGCATACTCAAGTACCCCGGATCCACAGAGTTAATCGCAACCCTACGTTCCCTCCACGCCGGCCACGCTTCCGTTTCGGTGAGCATATTGAGCGCTGCTTTCGTCAGATTCGTGTGTACATGTTTGCCGTTCTTGTGTTTGGACTTTGGTGTTGATTCGAACATCCCTTCTCGCGCTGAAACGTTGATGATGTGTGCGCGGGGTTGCGTGGAGAGCGGGAGTGGCGTTTGCTGGCGGGTTGTGCCCATGAGAGGGAGGAGCTCACGGATTAGGATGAGGGGGACGAAAGTGTTTACTGAGTGAGCGGAGATCACGTCTTCGTAGGGGATTTCGTGGAGGGATTGGAACCAAGTGCATTTTTCGTTTGGCTCTTGGACTGCCATTGCTGTCTCAACGTTGGGGTTTTGATTTGTGACTAGTGTGCTCTCTCCATCGGGTGTGTCGTGGATGGCTTGTGCGATTTGCTCTCGAAGCTGAGATAGTGTGATGACAGGTTCCGACTCTTGGGTTCCGCCTCTGGCTCGTGGTATGTACTCAGAATCGCAAAGCAATTTTGAGCCAGATTCATTTCCTTCGATAAATATTTGCTTTTCTTTCGCGATTGCCTCTAATTCCTTTTGAACTGGATCAGTCCAAGTTTGGGCAGCGTTGTTGATCAGAATATCCAGCACTCCCAAGCCTTCACTGTCCCACTCACGGAGAATGTTTTTGACGATTTCAACGAGCTGGAACACATCTCTAGCAGCTCTGAAGTCCGCTCCAATGACTCTCAGAGAGTCACGCCAGGCATCAGAGTCGGGCTCTTCTAGATACCGCGCCGCTGCATCCCGTGGGTATCTTGAGGAAATGATGACCCTCGCACCACCCCGCAGCAGCCGAAGAGCTGTGTGGAAGCCCAAATGAATTCTTGCTCCGGTCACCAGAGCGGTTTTCCCAATCATTTGAAAGTTTGGCGGGAGTGATAATTCACTTGAGGCGAGGTTGAAGTCTCCGCATGGCTTGCAAAGGGACCCATATTGCGGATGCGGGGTACTGAGCCAGAATTGACAGATGTAACACTTTCTTCTGGGTTTTGACAGTGTTGTGGGCTCTTGGATTGGTACTTGAGGAATATTTTCCTGGTAGCCGGACTTGGAAGCCTTCAGAGACTCTCGTAAAGATGCGATTGTATCTTCCAGCGAAGTTGAAGCGGCAACCTCTTTTGTCTCTTGATTCTTAATGTAATCAAGCACTTTTAGGGTGGTCTCATAATCTTCTGTCGATGGTCGGAATTCCGGTTCTTCTGTTGAGATACTCGGTAACTTCTCCAATCTATGCTCGTGAGTCATATCGTTCAGATACGCCTTGATGCTTCCCACAATTCCAAAATATTGAATCATCTTAATGGATCGAGAATACCTCGCTGTCTCAGGACAAAGATGATTTGCAACCTGATCAGCTTGTTCGGCATTTGGATATTTGAGATAAAGTGCCAAGAGACTGGGGAGCTTTCCAGCTCGGCATTGTGCTTCATCCCTTCGAATTTGAGATGCAATCGTGGACGGGTCTTGAGTCTCTAAGAACCGATGGCAGGCTGCTTTGGAATTCAACATAATTGAATAATCGACTTCTCGGATCCATCTAGAATCATGGTCTCCGTGAGTTATTCGCCGTCTGGTTTTGAAGAATGTAGGATTGAAATTTACAGCTCGGCCAATTGAAATTCCGACCCGCTGCATCTAGGCTGCAGCTTCGCCTTACTTCCATCAGCATCTTTCTCTTTGGTCTTGACTCATGCAGAAGAGCAGGATGACGCTTGTGATAGAATCGTTAAATGATTCTTGGACCTAAATCTCTATCAGCTTCCTTAATCTTAAACCAAACGAAATATGGATAGAATCCCACCTTCACCGCTACCAGCGACACTACGCACCCTCTCAAAACTTCCTCGAGAGATTGTCCATCAGATCCTGGATGATATACCTCTTATCAAGGCCCTTAAAATTCTCTCACATAACGATAAAGTCCTTGTTGCCTGCATCCTCACCCACATCAAATACAAGTATCTGTTTCAAACAGCGGAAGAGGCCGCCAACACGACGGAGTATTTCATCCTCCACCAAGAGATCTGTCGATTCAGGAATCAAGCATTGACTGGGCCACACTCACCAAGTGGGGGCTCCTATCTTTCCCAAAACATCGCGATGCTCACTCATCCGTTCCGAAATTTCGATTTGAAATCGCATCTCATCACTCAAATTCAGGTCAGCGTATCAGTGGCTCGGCTGGAGCAGGAAATTCTGAGTCCATATGCTCCCAGGCCATACCAAATGTTATTCAATACTCGAATTGCAGATCTGCGTGCTCGCTGGGAGTGGATTAAGGAAGCGACAGTGAAAATCAATGAGACGAAATCAAAGCAACAACAGTTCATTGCCCACCTTTTGACTGAGTATCCTGGTAAAGTGATGCTCAAAAAAGCACTTGACCCTTCGCAATCTGGTAAGGGTAAATTTCATTCACTACCTAAGCGCCTCCCGTAAACAGGACTGATGGACAAAGCTCATGCTGACTCGACGATCCTCTAGGCCCTAGGCCCAACAATGCTCATACGGCAAACTGGTTCAAAGGTAGAGCAAAAAGAATCCTCCGGAATAGATCCATTCCGCAATGTCGCCAACAGGGCTCAAGGTGTGCTCGTGGGGTTGACTCGATTGAATTGGTACCCTATGACAAGTACCTCTTGCTATTCATGCGCGCCTTGGAGAAATATCCACCTCAGACCATTGAGCCCAATATCCCAGAGCAGATGCAGAGGTTGACGCTGAATGAAAACGCCTCATATTATGAGTACCCAGAAGACATTGCTGCTCTTCTCAAGGTGGTACAAGATGGTCTTACGTACGTTTATACGGGTTCGCCGTTGCTGATTGTGCCTCGAATTCGATGGGAATCCACAACAATGGGGGGCATCAAGGGACAGAAGCCTGTCTTCTTCATTCATACTGAAGGCCACGCTTATGACCTTCCAAACAATGTCCATCGATGCGTCACGGGCAGAGTCATGCCACATGATAACCGAGAATATGAATGGTTGAACGCCTTTCTGAAGGTAGTAACATGGATGGATGAGAACCTTGATATTCCAACAGAGGAGGTCGGGGTGTAAGAATTAGGCAAGGCTCCATTCAAGTGTAGTGAGGGATGCAAAGAGGGCATACACAGAAAGCTTGGTGGACTGAATCGAGTTTTGCTTCGAAGGTCTCTAGTATAAATAATTTCGAAAATCAGGCGGACAAGAGGCGGTTGAAAGCTGTATCCTTAGTTGCAGATTTGTGGAAGCACTTGCATCGTAACAATGCAAGAGGCCTTGTACTTGCGCGAACAAATATCTTGAAGAATGTCGCGTCGAACATCAGCATCTAGCGGCCTTGCGCGTGCGAAGCCGAACGAGATCCACACTACTTATATCAAATATATAAAACGGTACGGAGGGAAAATGTACGGCGGTGGGACAGCATCATCTATGGATCTCACTTGGAGATGTGACTTGGAGACTGTGGAGCGTTCCCGCGTCGCTCCCATGGGCAAAGAAAGCCAGTGCGCCGCTAAAGTTCAGGGTCCCATTCGGTAAATTTACAGGGGCTCGGCTTATGTAAAACCCAGCACTTAACGCGTCTCGCCCTTCCGGCGCGTCATCCACCTGCTTCCAGAACACGGGGAATAGCTTTACTCCAGATTTCTGGAGAATCAACAAGCAAAATGGTGAAATCGACTCCAACTCCAAGCAAGCAGCAGTCAATCTCCAACTTCTTCACCAAAAAGACCGTCAATGGGCCCACCTCACAACCCTCGCAGCCTTCTCAACCGCCACCGACACGAAATGATTCAGCAGGAAATCTTTACGACGCCGAGAGCGACGATGAGCCCCTTCAATCAATCACCAATGGAGCTTCGAAGAGACCCGTAGTTGAAGACGTGGCGGAGCGGCCAGCGAAAAGAGCGAGAGCTGAGGAACCCACCACCGAAAGCAGTGGATTCTTCCCTACCGCAGAGCCTCGAAAGCAGACCTCTACGAAATCAAAAGTCGCTCCTCGAACCGAACGATATCTTTATACGAGCCCAAATCAAACGACCGGAGTTGAGACTTTACCAGAAGAGGAAGACGATGAGCAAGCTGTGAAGGTCCGGAAGGAGAAGGAAGAGCTGCACAGGAAGTTCGTTAAGAAGCTAGGACATCCAGACAGTCTCAAGAGCAGCTATCATTCCGTTGAAACGGAAGCTGTTGGCGAGGGAGACGAGGACGAAGGCGAGGATGAAACTCCACCGCCGGCAAAGACCAAGAAGAAGGGGGCCAAGACAGGGAAATTGACCCCTATGGAGATACAAATACTGGATATCAAGAGGAAGCACATGGACACACTGTTGATTGTTGAGGTGGGATACAAATTTAAGTTCTATGGTGAAGATGCGAGAACTGCGGCAAAGGAGTTGAGCATTGTATGCATACCGGGCAAATTCAGATATGATGAACGTGAGTTACTTCCACAACTTTCACTATTCTCGTCTGACCTCAATAGATCCCTCTGAGGCACACCTGGACCGGTTTGCTTCCGCAAGTATACCTGTACATCGACTGCCTGTACATGCCAAGAGACTCGTCGCAGCTGGACATAAGATTGGAGTTGTAAGGCAAATTGAAACAGCTGCCTTGAAGAAGGCTGGAGACAATCGAAATACACCATTCATACGGAAACTCACCAATGTCTATACAAAAGGCACATATATAGATGATGTGGAGGGATTAGACCAACCGACGGATGCTCCATCTGGCGGTGCTCCTGCTACGGGGTATCTGTTGTGCATCACTGAGACGAAAGCCAAGGGATGGGGAACCGATGAGAAGGTCGATGTGGGCATACTGGGAGTACAACCAGCGACTGGAGACATCATTTATGACACTTTCGAAGACGGCTTCATGCGGAGTGAGCTCGAAACAAGGTTATTGCATATCTCGCCATGCGAGTTCCTCATTGTTGGAGAACTTACAAAAGCTACGGATAAACTTGTCCAGCATCTTTCAGGATCCAGCACAAACGTTTACGGTGATAGAATTCGTGTTGAACGAGTAGAGAAGAAGAAAACCATGGCTGCAGAAGCCTACTCACACGTTGCTCAATTCTATGCCGACAAGCTCAAAAACAGCGAGCAGACCGGCAACGAAAAGGAGCAGAGCCTGCTTGACAAAGTCCTCCATTTGGAAGAACCGGTTACGGTCTGTCTATCCGCAATGATCACTCACATGACTGAGTACGGACTTGAACACGTCTTCGATTTGACTAAATACTTCCAATCATTCAGTGCCCGGTCTCACATGCTTCTGAACGGAAATACCCTCACCAGTCTTGAGATCTACACAAATCAAACCGACCACACCGAGAAAGGCAGTCTCTTCTGGACCCTGGACAAAACTCAAACACGCTTCGGCCAACGTCTCCTCCGGAAATGGGTCGGCCGGCCACTGTTGGACAAGGAAAGACTTGAAGAACGAGTATCAGCCGTCGAAGAGCTGAAAGATGGGCATCAAACATCAAAAGTCGATCGAATCCGAGCACTTCTCCGGAATATCAGATCCGATCTCGAACGCAGCTTAATTCGCATCTACTACGGCAAAGCCACACGACCCGAACTCCTCACAGCGCTCCAAACCTTACAACGAATAGGCAGCGAATACTCTACGTTGAAAGATCCCTCCGACGCAGGCTTCAACTCCCCTCTAATAAACAACGCCATTGCTTCCCTCCCCAGCATCCTCGAAACAATCTTATCCTTTCTCGAAAAGATCAGCGCCGAAGCAGCGCGCAAAGACGACAAATATGCTTTCTTCCGCGAAGAGTACGAAACAGACGCCATCAGCAACCACAAACTGGGCATCTGCGCCGTCGAACAAGAACTAGACGCTCACCGCGCCGAAGCAACCAGCACGCTCAAAAAGTCTCGAAAGGTTCCCTACGTAACAGTAGCAGGAATCGAGTACCTAATCGAAGTACCCAACGACGAAATCAAAAAGGTGCCCGCAAGCTGGGCCAAGATATCCGGCACGAAGAAGCTCTCCCGCTTCCACACACCAGAAGTAATCCGTCTCCTGCGCGAACGAGACCAACACAAAGAATCCCTCTCCTCCGCCTGCGACGTCGCATTCTCTTCTCTCCTCGCAGAAATATCAACACACTACGCCCTCCTCCGCGACAGCATCTCCTCCCTCTCTACTCTGGACGCCCTCCTGAGTCTCGCAACCGTAGCTTCTTTCCCCGGCTACGTCAAACCAACATTCATTTCCACGCCCAGCGCACACATCCGTATCGAAAACGGCAGACACCCAATGGTCGAACAACTGCTTTCTTCAACCTATATACCGAATTCCACCTCCTTAACACCCACGCAACGCGCACTATTGATCACAGGTCCAAACATGGGCGGTAAATCCAGCTACGTCCGCCAAGTTGCACTCATCTGCATCCTCGCACAAATAGGGAGTTTTGTTCCGGCGGAAAGTGCAGAGTTGTCGTTGTTAGATGGTATATACACGCGCATGGGTGCTTTTGATTCCCTGTTCACAAACCAATCTACGTTTATGGTTGAACTTTCGGAAACCTCTAGCATCTTGAAATCTGCATCCCCACACAGCCTAGTTATACTCGATGAGTTGGGACGAGGAACAAGCACGCACGATGGTGTTGCGATCGCAGGGGCGGTGTTGGAACATGTGGTGAGGGAGACGAAATGCGCATGTTTGTTTATTACGCATTATCAGACGCTGGCGGGTGTTGCGAGGGAGTTTGAGGGGCAGGGAGAGTTGAGGAATGTGCATATGAAGTTTAGTGCCGAAGAGGGCGGGGATGGAGAGGAGGAGATTACTTTTCTGTATGAAGTTGGCGAGGGCGTCGCGCATCGATCGTATGGGCTTAATGTTGCGAGACTGGCGAGGGTTCCAAAAGCGGTGCTGGACACTGCTGCGTTGAAGTCACATGAAATGGAGATGGATGTCAAGCAGAAGAAGATGGGCAATTTGTCAAGAATGATTGCTAATGTACTGGAGAATGAGGCTGATCAGTTTGATCAGCTGGTGAGCGGCATCGAGCAACTCTAAGGCTATGTATGATACAATAAAGGGTAATAAAGCGACGCAAAGCATATATCAATATAATCCGTACCATCCGTAAACTCGTCCTTCGTAACGTATGCATGACCTTGGGGTAAAGAACCCCTCCCCCAAAAATAGCAATGAACCAATAATAGCAAGTAACGTGGACGCCCTTCATAATGTCATTGTCCCGTAACGCCATAAACCATGAAAGCAGAATAGTTCGATGAAAATTGAGCGCTCAGGCCGCTCACATGCCATTCGTGCCAGATCCAGATCCAGAGGCGGAACCAGGTGCATTCGCATGTCCTGATTTGGGCTGAGGTCGAGCAGCACGAGAAGTTGAAGCACTGGGCTTGAAGTCTCCATGGAAGTTTTGACTGATCCCCGTTGGAGGTTTCATGTCGAAGTTATTGTGGTGGTCGCCGTATCCGTAAGTGCCTGCATAAGCATGATTGTAAAGCGGGTTAAAAGAAGGATTATGGAATACTTGAGAGGGATAGACGTGAGAGACATAAGGATTGGGTTGTCTAACGTGCATTTGAGAATGCATTGTAGATTGGAGATTCTCCTTTCCAAAACCACGAGCCGAGACAGGCTTAGGAGCCGGAGTCGGTGAAGTATGGCTGATGGATGTTGTATTGTTTTGATAGATTGGTAAGCCGTGGTTTGGGAAATCGAATCTTTTAACATTGAAAGTCAGCAAAGTAGTCGAAGGGAGGATGAATACATACCGATGGTCTTCCAACGAGCTTTCGGTCTGACCTAGGATTAGATTTAGCAGATAGACGTGAAAAAGTGGCGGCCGTTGACAGCATACCTGAAGGACTCTCTCCAGGAGCCTCTTGAAAAACTCCAAATGTACGCTTTTTCTCGGCTTCACCAACGGTCATCCTGAACTCTTCATCTTCCTCTGAAGTTGGGCCAAAGTGTTGACCAAATGCTGATCCGGGTGCCAATGGATTGAGGACGGGTGTCGGCTTGTGGAAAAGCCCTCGCACCAGAGCTGGGTTGACCATGGATGTGATTTGTTTTACGGGGCTTTTGTTGGCAGCAGCTCTCTTTCCACGAGAATTCCGAGAACGAGGGGCATTGATACTGACGTCCGTGAAGGTCGGTTTGCGCGGCCTACGCGTTTTCTTCGGAGACGGCTCCTTGACCTGCGTAGCATTAGCAACTTTTGTTTGATACTGAGGCGACATTTCGCAGAAATGTTGATGACTTTACACATACCGGGCTGTTCTCTCCAGAAAGAGGGCCGAAAATATCTCTGGATCCCCTGAACTCTCCATCTGCGAAATAACTAACTTCAGCTGGCTCAATCTCAGCCGACATGGCCATCATTTGCCTCATAACATTGCTATCCTTACGTTGGTTCCTCATTCTCTTCATCTCAGTGGTGGCAGAGTCGAAAAGATCCATACCGGGCCAAAGTATGCCTTTGAGCTGAGCATTGTCTGGGATCTTTTCTCCGCTCTTTGACTTCTTTGCGCTGGAGACCTTGGCCAGAGTTGCAAGCCTGCTCTGATGTGTTAGTGGGACTGCAAATTATTTGGAAGGGGTGAAATTGCAGATCATTGGAAATAATTATTCTCTAGAAGCAGCTAGAAAGACAAGCTACTCGGCGTGGGGGAGTTGTTTCGGAGAAATCTATTCAGAACAAGAGAAAGCATGATCATGTCCAATACTTACTTGGGATCCAGCAAGCTGCCACTGGGGCTGTCATTCTCGGCGAAATTTGGTACCCGACGTCTAGTGGTTGGTGTTTCGTAAAGAGAATTTCTCCAATCATCATCAAAGGCTTCAGAGTCCTTTTTACTGGCCGAATTATTCCAACGGCCCATCCGAGGAACTGGAGCTCGGAAGACTGGGGTAGTATCGAGGGCGAATTTAGCTGATCGTTCTTCTTTCTTGACCTACGTGTGAACTTTAGTCAACAGGGCAACCCTCTCCCATACTTGTATTAGGATTAATGGGCAGTACTTACGGGAGCTTTGGAAGCACCTGAAAGCCTGTTCTTCTTCTCCTTGTTCGCCTTCTTCTGATCTTTCGTAGCTAGTCGGTCGGAAAGTAGAGCATCCAAGTTGTTGTCATTGTACCAGAGCTCGAACTCGTCGAGCTTATTCTTCGCTTCTTGTTCTCCTTGAGCACGGATCTTGAGCTTGAAAATGTTGGACAGGTGTGATTTGGATGATATGTGTGTAAGCAGATGCGAGATGTCCGAGAATGTTGGGCTCTTGGGGCAAAGACTGCAGAGTAGCGGGACGGAGCATTCGGCTTTCACCTTTGGAGGCATGTCGAAGATTGCTGTCGAGTCCCAGTAATTAGCAAATTGGTCTTGATAATCATAGTCATCGCAGAATGATTGAGGGAGAGAAGTGAGCATTGGGTCAAGAGGGACGCCATCTAGGGGCATCGAAGGTGGGTATTGCATGGTGGAAAGAGGCCGGATTATGAAGCCAAATGATGATGAGTGCAATGTGATCTAGTGAATGGTCTCCTTTGATCTCAAGTATATCGGCACTTGTATCGGAGCTCTGGTGTATCTGTGGTGTTCCGAGTCGGATGCCCTTGGCAATGCTTTGCAGATCGGAGTGAGGGTTCGGGTACCCGTAGCCAGTTCACTCGAGGGTACGCATCTGAAGTAGATGTCCAGAGACAGGATTCTTGCAAGGGGCGGGAGAGAAGGCTGCGGAAGGTGAATTTTGTAGAGTATCTCTTCGCTTGTGAGATATCCAAGGATAGCAGAAACCATTTCCAAGATCCACTCCGTTGGTTTTTCTCCGTCAGGAAAGTTGTGCAATGAAGTGCGAGGTGGTCTAGGACTGTGGAGGCGGGGAGCAAGCGTAGCAAGAGATGTGTGCACATAAGTAACGTACCTGTTGAATGGAAAGACAGTAATCCTACAATGGCCAGCAACTGCCTTCGTTGCAATTTGTTCGTAAAGGAAGAATCCTCTCGTCGCTGCTGCTCAACAGATGCTAGCAATCCTCAATCGCAACTGCTGGTCCATGAGTATCGCTGCTTCTCGGCGGAGATCCTGAACAGCACGTACTCGAACACACAGGACGCTCGAAGGCGTGGTTGCAAGCAGCAATTGCACCGCTTCAATATAGACTGCTCAAACAAATTACGAACAAATAACACGAGCAAGGGAGGTGCTGTTGGAGTCGTGCTTGATGGTTGAGGAAAGAAGTTTGGGGGAAGAGAAGAAGGGACGGAAAGAAGAGGAAGTGCTCGCTTGGACTGCGTTGTTGCTCAACGAGGAAGGAACACTGTGGTGGAATTGGCATCGGAGGAAAAGCGTTTAAATTTTCGGACGTCACAATAATTCTGAATTTGAAAGACTTTACTGCGTTTTTGGAAATTTGTGGAATCCGATACCTTTGACAGCTCCATGCATCTGGCTTATTGCATCTAGAGAGCTTGATGTCTACTGATATACTGCGTTCAATGATCCGCAGTACAGGTGGTTTGGAATTAAGACGAACAGAGAAAGTACGACTGCTGCAGCTCTGTGAAGTATGCTGTTTGATAGAAGGAACGTACATCAGTCGTGGAGGCCGAAAGTGGTTCAGACGAGTTCCGACATATGGAAAGAAGTGGGGGAAATATCGATGTATAAGATGTACCGCCAGCATTTGAGTAAACAAACTATGAAGGAGTCTGACAACTCTCAAAACCAGCAAATTATTCTTCTCCTGCCTTGTATCCTCCAACCACGAATTACGAGTTACGTATCGGCAGTAGGTTATTAGATGGCGGGAGATTGTCATATTGATAGCATGAAAATTACAGCAATGCAGAAAACTCGCAGTCCCAGAGGAGAGAAATTATGTCTACTGATTCATGATGTTCATTAAATCATCGAGAGTTATAATAGTTCGGGCCAAGCACTCGCTCGATTACTTTCTTCGGCATACAGCTATGTTCAGATCAGTATGCAGAGTATGAAGACAGATGATTTAGGACTTACTAGACAGCATCGATTTCCTCCAAGCTAGGAAATCCTTGTAGCGATAGACCAGCAAGGCCAAAATGGGTGTGGAATACATCAACCATATCACCTGGCCGATCAGCAATGCCACCCTCTTTAGGATCCTACAACTGTCAGCATAAATCAATCCTCCCATGCATGGCTACTTACCTGGCACTTCAAAATAAACTCCGTCAACTTCGCACCATCAATCCAATGCAGACGTCCAATCATCGCCAGACTGCTAGCAACCCACCAACTATAACAAACATCCTCGAGCTTTTCCGGTCTTCCATTCAGCCCACCAGCCTCAACCTGTCTTTCACTCAGCCATGCCCCCACTTTGTCTCCATTCACGAGGTCTATTCGTCCCGCAATGCTCAAAGCTGCTAGACAAGTAAATATCTGGCCCGAGTGAGACTCAGCCCCAGGACTGCTCCCGTATCCGCCATCAAAATTCGCACAAGTGACAATATAATCGACGGCCTTATTAACATCCACCAAATCCAACAGATGTAGGAGCGACAAGGCGTTTAGGGAGGCGTATAAAAATCGCGTATCTTCCTCCCCCCACTCATCACCAGCGAAAGTCCCTGTTGTTCGATTTTGAAGCTTCGCAATATCTGCAAGAACCGGAAGGTCAGCACCAGGTATCATTAAAGAGCATCGAAGTACAAACATTTTCCTACAGCCAGCTTTCCCCCACCCTCTCCCTCTCCCTTTCCCCTCTTGTCCAGCACATCCAAAGCATCTACAGTAGCAAGCACCTGCACCGCACTCACCGTATACAATAAATGTGCATCGTGTCCTGGCGCAGCACCAAAACCCCCATCTTCACACTGACAACTCAGCACAAATTCGATCGTTTCGTCTCGAGGAAGGGCATCCGGTCGGCCAAGCACATGCAACGCCGTCAACCCCCAATACAAGCCATTTAGTCGCAGGTGCTCCGTAAGCCAGTACTCGAGCTCGTCTTTACGCTGCAGCCTGTCAGCGGGGTCCACGAGCTCTAGAGAGGTAGAAATACGGTATCGAGGCTTTGGATATATTTTACATGCGGCTCAATAGCTAGCTGGAGCTCTTCTGGCAAAGCACCAGAGCCACTGGCTCGACCGGGTCCAGATACTAGGGACATTTTGCTTGGATTGTGGAGTTGAGAGCTGTTTGCCTGAAACGGAAGAGAAGCATGTTGTGACGGCTGCGAATTTCGATGCCATGCAAAGAGCCAATCAGAGGCGCTGTCAGCCTTTCCACGAGGCTTTATATCTTTACACCCGAGAGCTAGATGAAGCTCTTCACTCTTCTTTGTTCTCAAAAAGTCATACCAGACCAATTTAAATTTCACCCAAGTCCCAAGTCACCCTCAGAAAATGCTCGGAGACTTTCCTCACCCAGCCATGTCGAACGGCTCGGACTTTGAAAAATCCCGATCGCTCTGAATTGGTCATCTTTCAATCCACTGTTTCCCAGTTTCTCTTATATCTTTCTGTAATTCCTATAAGGTCGCTTACTCTTTTCTTTGACGTACATCGATCACATCTAGCTTCAGTCTGTGTTTCTGTTTGAATCAGGTTTCAATCCATCCTCCCTTATCGCTACCCCTCCATCGCCTCCATCATGGCCTCTCAACAAACAGAAGCCCCATGTTGCGGTCAACGAGTATTCAGCTCTATCCAGGAGCTCTCGAAAAGCCGAACATCCACAGAAACTCCAAGTCCCGCGCCAAAGCTCCCCCTCACATCCCCCGAACGCCTCGCCAACGCCTCATCCGAGAAAACAATCCTCTACCTAGCCTACGGCTCCAACCTCTCCGCCGAAACCTTCAAAGGCGTCCGCGGCATCAAACCCCTCTCCGCAATAAACGCCCACATCCCCAGCCTAAACCTAACCTTCGACCTCCCCGGGATTCCCTACCTCGAGCCCTGCTTCGCCAACACCGCCTACCGCACCCCAGAAACCCAATCCTCCTCTCCTACCAAGACTGATTACCATAAAGACCGCTGGCACAAAGGCCTCATCGGCGTTGTTTACGAAGTCACACCAGAGGATTACAGAACAATAATAGCTACAGAGGGAGGAGGAGCAAGTTACAAGGATATACTCGTAGATTGCTACGCCCTGCCCTCAGGTCTCAAAACCGTAAACCCCACACCGCAAGGAACGCCATTTACTGCCCACACACTCCTCGATTCCGGCTCGCGTCTCTCTCGTCCAGACCCATCATACGCACAAGCATCAGCCCGCTACCTAAAACTCCTCACCGATGGCGGGGAAGAACATTCTCTACCAGAAGAATACATGGCGTATTTGTATAATCTGAGGAGTTATGAGATTACGACGAGGAGGCAGAAGATGGGGCGGGCGTTGTTTTTGGGAATTTGGGCGCCGTTTATTTTGGCGTTGAGTACGTTTGGGAAGACGTTGGCGGATGATGAGGGGAAGATTCCGGGGTGGTTTGCGAAGGTTATGGAATTGGTGTTTAGGTGTATGTGGGGGAGTTATGATGTGGGGTTTAAGAAAGTGTTTGGGGATGGGGAGAGGACTATTGGGGATACGGGGGATGAGGAGGAGGTGGGGAGGAAGTGGTGGTGTGAGAAGGGGGAGAGAGGGGTTATGATATAGGGGGATTGGGAATGTGAATCTATGAATCTTTTAGAATTTTATCAGGACAAGTGGAAATCACTGGGTATTTCGTTCATTTTCATTTATATCTCTAATATTCTCCCACTTCCTTCCACTAACATCCCCTTTCTTCTATCTCCTTCCTATCTCACCCAGACCCAGACATCCGAGAAAGTTCTCCTCATTATCCTTCCCTCTTCAAAAACCCCGATCTTACCAATTTTCCCTCACCAACATCCCTCATCTACAACAATGACCCCTCCATCCCACCCAGCTCACCACATCGGCCCCGCCTTCCCCTCCCACGACATGTCCTGGCTCCAATCCGACTACGACTACGGCCCCCCAAAACCCAAACCCAAACCCAAACCCAAACCCCACAGTCGCACTCCCCTTCATCATCCCCCACCCCTCAAGAAGCCACCTCCACCTGCCCAAAAAGAACCAGTGAAAGGAAAAATCCTCTACACAAAGATAAACCAACGAGGGAAATGGGGAAAAATGAAAGAAGATATATGTTATTATACCCGCTTTGCGCTTATTGCAAGCGGAGTATGGGGCGTGTATTGGGTATGGAGGATTTGGACCCGGGATTCTAGTCCTCGGACGCTGGGTTGGGAGATGATTGATTAATCTGGGCCTTCTTCTATTCATTTCAGTCAGACAATTTTTGGATTGAAAGCAAACGAAAGAAGGTATTCAACAGAGTCTAAGCTTCAACTTGTTCCGGTTCCGGTTCCACTTTGCCCAAAACACCAAACCCGCCCTCGTCCCACACCAAATCTGCTTTCAGTTTACTTATTCGCCATGGATTACCTGTGGATGATGGGGTGGTGCGGGTGACTTCAATCACATATCTACCCTATCATGTCATGTCTCATCAGCTTTCTCTCATCCCTGTGCGATTTTCCTTTGGAATTTACTTACACCATTCTTCTTCTTCTCGCCGTCTGACTCGACGAGTGTGACGAGTACATTGCCTATTACGCCTGCTACTTCTGGCCTCTGGACGCCGTCACTGGGGAGAGGGAGATCGATGAGTAAACTCGTAGTAACATGTTGCCCCCTCACCTCCTCCAACATCCCCCTCCACATCAGCACCTGTTTCTCGCCCTCAACAACATACGGTTCAGTCCCGAGAACAGATTTATAATCGATCTCCACTTTCTCCGCCAATACCTTGCTTGTCAATTCTTCGAAACGTCCTAGATCGAGGAAGAGTGTCTGTTATATGTGAGTTGGGAGTGGGAGGGAGAAAGGGGAGGAGGAGGTACGAGGGAAGTGACTGTATCGTGGATGAGGGCGCGGTCTAGGAGGTAGGATTCGATTGTGTAGGTGGAGGATGACATTTTGGGAGATTGTTGGGAAAGAAAGATTGGATGAATGAATGGTTTGGAATGGGGATGGGATTGATGAAGACTTTTGGGGGATTGAGAGGGACTGAGGGATTATATATTTCTAGAATCGGCTACAAGGAAATTTGGAATCTTATAACGCCGAGACTGCTCGTCTTAACTCCATTGTATTGCAGTGAGTGAGTCTCGTATGACTTCAGAAATGAGAAGTGAGAGGAGGGAAGAGAGATTTTATATGCTGCCAAGACTTTTTGTTGTCTCGAAAAGGATAGTGAAGAAGCTTGGCAAGGTTTAGAGTTTAGGAGGGGCGCGAGTAAGCACGCAGAAGTTTCGTAAGTGTAACTTGAGGGGAATTGGAGACTAACTCCTAACACCGAGTTGTGGGGTAGCATTTCCCGGCCCTTCAGCGGCTTCCCTTTCCAGCTTTGGAAACAAATGGTCCATCACGTAATGGAATTTTCAAGGCTGCCCAGAAAATGCAGGTCGCTGTGGAGTATGCTTTCCAAAATGTATGTAAATGAACTTTTTATTTTAGTTCCCCTGTGGTTTTGAAATGCAAACGCCTAGCTTTTTAATAGCATGAGATCCCAAACTCTCTCCCCTGAAACAAAAAAAAAGACTTTATCATGCAGTTGTCGCAGTCCCATTTACACCGTTCGTACCATTGACCTTCTGTACGTCATTCTCATTCGTCGCAGCTTGGGAATTTAAGTTCAGGTGGAAGCTTCGGATAATGGAATCGGCATCATCGATGGCAATCGGTCTTATGTCGGCCATCGCCTTGATCTTGGAGGTACTGTAAAAAATGAGTCAGCTCAGCTCTTTCATTTCTGGTGCAAGGATGAACATACACTTCCTTAACCTGGTCGTCTGTCATGGAAAGACCTAATTGTCCAACACGGGTCTTAACCGCATTCCAACCGGTCAATCGAGAAGCAAAGTGCACGTAACGGCTGAGACCGAAGTCTGCGGGGTCGAGAATCTCGTATGTGCTGGGGTTGTTGAGGATAGCCTTGGCGTGGATACCGGCCTTGTGGGTGAAGGCACAGAAACCGGTGATGGGGTTGTTGAACGGTGTGTTGACCTCTACGGCCTCTGCCACCATATCTTCGATCTCCTTGATCATCTTAAGGTTGTACTTGCTCTTGACGTATTCGGGGCTCGTGACGACCATTCTAGCCAAGAAGCCTCCGAGGGAAGTGATGCCGTTACGTTCTCCGATTCCTAGTACACTGGTGTCGACGTGTGTTGCGCCTCCTTCCAGAGCACAGAAAGCGTTTGCAATAGCACATCCAGTATCGTTATGGAAATGTGTTTCGATATCACAACCAACAACACCTCGCAATGTCCGAACCAGCTATTAAATATGGTTAGCCTACTATTCCTAATTTTTGCTGGCATAGAAGAGCGCCAGGATGCTAAGAATGGGAACGAAGTCGGCTCCATGCTCGGAAGTATTTAGGCGCGGAAGCATAAGTAGAATACATACATCGTAAACTTGTCTTGGGGAAGCACAGCCAACGGTGTCAGCAATACCAACTCTGTTAACGCCAGCATTGTTCACGGCCTTATAGAGAGACAGCAGGTCCACGAAGTCTGACCGGAAAGAGTCCTCACTCGAAACTATTGGCAATTAGCATGCAGCCCCTTGATTGTCCAATCCAAATCCCAAATGCAGCCTGGGAGATCTTCCTGGTCTGAGAACTCATGACTCACATCTAACTTCGAGTCCCTTGGACTTGATATACTCAATAACCTCCAGAGCAGTCTTGGTGATGTATGCCATATCCTTTCCATGGCTGTGTTCTCGCAGGAAACTTGATGTGCCAATAACAACATCCAGACCATCTACACCAGTTTCCACCGCCAATCGAGCGTCCTCCATATTACACCGCACATCTGGGAAATTATTAGATTAAAAAGGGAGGAAAGGGTCGATTGTGACTCACGGGTCAAGATCTTGGCCTGGATTTTGTGTTAGCGTAGCACAAGACCAATTGAGGAACAATTGGAGCAGATATCGTACCTTCAATCCCAGCTTGCAGATTGCCTCGCAGTCCAGGCGTGATTGTTCCGATGCAGCGGGTGATGTCAATTCGATATAGTCGACTCCAAATTCATCGAGGGCTGTCGGAAGAGTGGCGGTCAGTAATTGGGAAAATCAGAGGTGGTTGAGGGCGTATGCAGCCATACCCTTGGCACTAGAGATTGAAAGAAGAGGAATTAGCAGTGCCCAGTATGAAGATGGTTGAATAGGTTGAAGGATTTGCAGGTACAGGACTAAGCACTCACATCTTGATCTTAATTTCGGTGGTGAAGTAGGCATTGGCGAATTGTTCTCCCTCTAGATTGAAAATGAGTCAGGGCAAACGTAGGGGGGGGATTGAGGACTGACCGCGCAGCGTCGACTCAATGATCTTGAAACGGCCGACATTAGAGATGTAGTCGGTCACGGTTTGGTATGGATTCGACTTAGGCTCGACACCCTGTATTTCAGCAGTCAGTAACTATTCCCAGTTCCAATTTGAGGCAATTTCGATCGGAGGAGTCATAGGCGGTGGAAAACGCCCCGCGGTGGACATACATTGCCGTTGGAGACGCCGCTCCCATTAACAGTGTCGGTGGTAGGTCCGTCTGTTCCGCACATATCTGCTGATGTTCAATGGTATCGAGGTAAAAGTGTAAGTGTATATTGTAGTGTTTCGATGTGTAACTGAATTGATGTTTGCAAGACTGGGAATTTTGGAGTTGGCGATTGTGAAAATAGTGGGGTACAGATCTTAGTGCGAAAAACCTTCCCCGCTTGATGACTCCGAAGCCTGGAGAGCAGACTTTCAGGGCGTCCACCCAGCCCCACCAGGTCCGATATCGCGGCAACGTCATCCGCAGAGAAAATAAATAAAAATTGAGAAAGATATATGCAAATTTTATGCAGGAACAACAATAATCAAAGCTCTATTGGTCAAGGTGCAAGAGTTCTACAATACAATCTCACATTAATACTGGATGAAGTCTCATCTCATGTTCAATTTTGCATTTTGGAACGTGTCGGTTTAATGGCGTGGAGATTTTTGCTTTGTTTTCTTTGCATTATTATTGAGTACTGAATTGTCTTGAAACTGGAAATTTTCAGTTTTTACTAGTTGCCACAAAGCCTGAGCCTTGGTCGGCTGAATTTTACGTTCATTACATCAGTGATCGATTTCCTTCCCGGCGTCCGGTATGGCGAGTTGAATTGTTTTGCTTGTCTGACTGGATCCGAGGGATTTGATTTCATCCTTATGCCCATATATGAACAAGTAGCATGAATACATAATACAGGTGTTTATAGGTGTGGAACGGGGACAGAATCTTGAAAAGCGGCCAACCCGTCTGGTATTGCTGTCAGGATGGTTCTAGACCCAATCGAAGTCAACTACGCGCTGAAACTGCCTGCATATGCACATCTTCTGCAAGATCTGCAGGCCGGAGACTACACAAGAATTCAGGCTTCTCCTCAAATTGAGGCTTGCTTGTCTAAACGGGACTCCTAGTGAAAAGGGGACGATATGCCATAGGTGAGAGTCCCTTCTTCACCAACAACTTATCCAAGGTGGAAGAGACGAAGTTAACGCAAAGCTTTGATTCTATGGCTCATAGATAAGCTCAGAAGACAAATTATCCAAACCCTGATTTCGTCGTTAACTAATCCCACTCCGTCGCTGACTGACCTATGATCCCAGCATACGAATTTTAAGAGGCCAACAAGCAACCCGTCACTAAAACACTTGACCGCCATCATTAAAGCTGCACTGAATAACGTATGAGAACCGCATTGCCGCCTCGCAGCGAAATATATGATTGCTGTTCTCCCAACCCCACTCAAACTGTCCTTACAAGATTTGGGCTCAGTGCCTCCACTTGCAACTATCGGGAAATTTCAATTTCCGAATCACATTGTCAATCCGATGTGGGTGTGTTCAAATTGTCCGAGGGCCCAGGCCGCTCAAAGACATAAAATGCTAGAGCCTGTGAAGGCTCGGTTCGAGAATAGACTTTTCCCTATCAGAGAAACTCTCGGAGTGACTCGGTCGAAGGGCATCTAACAAGAAAGCTGCCTCAGCTTTTGGAGCTCCCACAGCAAGCCAAATACTTCTTTCTCCTCGCAGAATCCAGTAATCTAGACCGGCTTGGGTAGGAGTCTCGAGTAGGCGGACGAAATCACTCACTGAGAGCAGTCAAACGTCAGATTGCTCTGATTCAGCGTCTGAATACCAGATAGTTGACCCAGTGTCAGAATCGATATGCCAATGTCCCTTGGATGATGCGTCATATGTCCAGTCTTCACTCGCACCCGGCGCAGCAGTCATTTCTACATTCTCGGAAGTTTTGGACGGATCTAACTTGACGCGCCTAATCTTTGGAGCTTTCCCACGCTTTCGAGCTCGTATCTTGGCTTGGGCGTCTTGCTGTTTTAACAGACTCAACATATTACCGGAGTCGTTCCCCCCTCCTGCCCCATTTTCTTGGGAAACAATGTTCTTAGGGGTGTCTGGGGAGGAGTCCTTTTGCAATGTATTGTCTAATACACGCTCTGGATACCTGTCCAGTAGCGAAGTAAATTTGCCTTGACTCAGTGGCGAATCTGGAGTAGCTGCAGGGTTCAGTGCCCTGTCCGAAGAGCTTTCCGCGTATGTTGTTGATGGTTGAGAGACAGTGTCGTTCTCAAGCTTTAGTTCAGATACTTTCCACTGCTGTAATTTGCCCGCATTTCGGGCGCGGGTCTCAATCGCGAACTGGGACGGTGGAATATTTTCAACAACTCCCAGGCTGGAGTCAGGCTCATTCGTGAGGTCAGGTGTTATGTTCTGCGAATGCATTGGCAGCTCCCTCTCTTCTTCGTTCCCACCCGATTCCGGAGGTAGAAGAGGCATTCCCAGAGCATCAAATCTCATAGAATTTTCCACAACCCGTAGGGCGGTCAGATTCGCAGCCACTTCTTCATTCTCCCGCTGAGATTGGTTTCTTTCAAGAACTTCTTGCCCCGAAACCTCCTTGGAGCTTGGTTCTAAGCTGAACTTGTCTCTAAGTTTAATTTGCGAAATTCCTCGATCCGGGTTTTCTGGCATTGAGGTATCTTGAGATTTTTCAGCTCTCGGATCGATATCGCGGTCGCCTACTTTTTCGCGGGTCTTGGTCTCGCTAGGAACACTCCTGAAATCAGAAACGCCCTGGTTCACAAGGCCCTTGGAGTTACGACTTTGACTGCTACGATTTTGGTTCTCTGTCGATTTCTCTGCGGGTAGCTTGGCTGTGCTTTCAATCTTCCATTCACCATTTGCGCCCTCTGTGGCGTTCTGATGACTTACCCCCTCCTCCACCTCCTGTGCCTGTGCACCCGTACCTGTTGCCTGCGAGGGTTCTGCCTCCTCAGGGTCCCGGGAGTTGGGAAAGCGTTGTGACTTTCTTTTTTGAAGAAAAGATAGTCGCCGAGGTTTATCTTTCCGCTCGGAGGATCCCAAGGGGCCCCGGGAAAAGGTTTCTTTCAGCCTTTCCCACGAATTTGTACGTTTCTGCGAGAAATCGTAGGACTCGTCAAAGTTATATTTTGCTCGACAGTTCTTTCCCTTTTCGAAGGGGGTTGGGAATCCATCGAGGCGATTCATCTTAGATTGCTTCCCAAAGATTACCTGACAAGGCAGCTCCAACTTGACATTGAAATCGTTCTTGTACTTATATGCCTTCTGGCTATGTGCCAGCTTCCAGTATAGTACGACCACAGCTCCTTCTGTGGTATCAAGCCCCATCTCTGCCGCGATATCCTGTCGCAAAAGATTTTGTTTGTTTGTGGGTATGTAGGCGGCAGCGACAACTCGGCGCCACGATTGCAAGTCTTCCTCTTCTCGCAGACTCATGTCGATGTCCAGTTCGCACCCAGCCTAGCAGACATTAGTCCTATCTTTCTTCAAAGGGGCAAGGTTGATATCTTACGACGCTCTTCCCTGTGGAGGAGTTGCGACCCCACCATCCACGAAAAAACAACCAAGGCTTCTCCATGACTTCAACGCATCTGCAATAATCGACGAGGCTTCCGGAGCATGTAAAAGGTCCTCATGAGAACATATATGGAAGCAGAGCCGGTGGGAGCCTCGACGGGCTGATCTCGAGGTTACGCCAACATTGGCGCGGCTGATTGGTGGCGGTTTTCCAGGTCTCGTATTGGCTGACAGGGACCTGCATTTTGGCTGATGGTTGTGCATGAAAATCTACCTGGTATTGGCCGCTCAATGTTTCAATGAACCTACTTTGGAGAATACAACAATTACATATCTTTACATCAGCCCTCTCTACCCCACGGGATCGTGAAGTAGGATGCAGCAGCTCTGAACATTATTTCAGGACCTTGCGGAAATGCCCGTGGCTTGACTAGGCAATTTCGCAAGTCGCCCGCTTGTCAGCCTTACGCGTTGCCTCGCCACCTTCGCCCGGCGTGATTTAAATACCGAGGGACCCAGTCCGCATTGCTCGTATCAAGCCTAGGATATGCGAGAAAGAACACAAAACGAGATGAGAAATGACCACGGGGGGGGGATCCAACAGAGGCAAGCTAACAAAACCTGAAGGGGAAATTGGTTTGACCAATGCTTCCTTCACCTAAAGGGCCATATGTAACTTCACTGAAGAACGAAAGAGGGAGAAAATCGTCAAGGCTGGCGTGCGTGTCCGATCAAACCAAGGCTCCTAAATGAGACTTAAACACAATTCTGCAGCAAAGGCACATTCTCCTAACCGCAACTAAATGCTTGAATTAGAGCTCCCAATAAAAACGACTTGAACACTGGCGAAGCTAAATTTCATCAGCATTTGAAACACCCTTGATCGGAGCCATGCTTACGCAGCGGTAGCAGCAAAAATTTCTACGCGACGTGCCTTGGTAGCAATCGCGAGACAAAAAGTAAACAGCATCGTGAAACCGCAGACAATCCCAAGTCGTGCTCTCTGGCCGCTGACAAAAGACAGAACAATGATAGATAGCAAGGGTGCAATGGATGAGAACACAGTTCCAAGCAAATTTGTCATTGCATCAACACGACGGTCATCATATTGATGAAAATTGCTTTGGTTGTCGCCTACTGATGGACTCTCAGGGTCAATAGGCAATGGCGTCTTGGTTTTGGAAGTCAGCTGTCAGCATTCATTTGACCTGTAATCTAGGGCGAAAATATTTACCTTTACGTGTTGCCAGAACCAGTGAAAAAGACTCAGGAGAGGACCAGTAACAAATTTGGTGAACAAATCATCCTCTCCATGGTTGTCCGACAAGATTGCGAGATCCCTCTGATGAATCGCCTCGTAGACTGAAGGTTGATCAATTCCCGCAAGATCTCGGCTGAGGAAGCCGCAGCCGCCCCCTAAAGATGGGCTTTTGATCCAATCATGAAGCATGCTGCGTTCTGACGGTTTTGGCTCAGGAATTGACGCAATCTGTGAGTACTGTGACATGGCCGCATCTGGCGAAAAATTAGTTTGTATTCGAAATCATGGACAACCGAGAGTCTTGAGCGGCAGAAACGCACAGTATTCTCGCAGTTTCTCCCTCATCGCAAGAGCAATAGCCCACTGCTCGCCACCAAAGTTTCGTCGTTGGGAAGCAGCCAAGTGTAACCAATCTCTGTCGTAGTACTGCCTTTCGTTCCTTTTCTCGGCAGCATCGATTTGCGCGGCTTTGTTGTATTCATATTCCAATTCACAAATCTCAGCTTGTAAGTATAGAAGGTCCCTCGCAGCGAGGTGTTGGTATTTTCTGAGGATTGGTCGGTGTTTCCCTGTCATAAACGCCGCAAGTTTCGTATAGCCTGACATTTGGGTATAGAATTTGAGGAGATTCGTGTGTTTTTGTTCTTACAGGTTTGCAAGTGACTCTCTTGATCTGCAACTTCAGAAGGAGGTCTTTCGCAGTTAGTAGATGAGGCTGTCCTTCACACGTGATGACATGGATGAAGTTGGCCGCCACACGGGCGGATATGCTGACATTACGCTGTGCAGTCATGTCAGAGCCCATGAAGAATACTTAACTTCGAAACATATTAATAGTATAAGCAAAGTAATTCGTGAATTTGATGATTGAAAAACAAAGCTGCCCTGGGGTACCACCCATGAATCGCTTTCTACTTTCATGTCGCAAAAGTTCCTTCATTGCAGCTTGTATTTGGTACCTGTTTTGGGTATCAAGCCTATCGGAGGAGGGGTCGTAATAAACGTAGATTACCGAGACGTTGAATCCGTTTGCTTTTCACTTGAATTATTCCCACTCGAGTCCTCAACGCCAACACGAGCAAGCTTCTATGCAAACAAAATCCCCCTAACTCTGTCAACTGAAGCTGACTGCCTGGTGGAAGTTGCTCTGTCGCAGTCGCAAACATGCCCACCCATTCCACCCGTCGTCTTGAGTTGGGCGGGAAGTCTGGTATGGCGATTGACCACGATCACCAGAACGTGGAAGAAGAGACGTAAGTCACTACTACTCTATCGCCAACATTGTATTCCTACGCCTCCCCCCTTATCCTTTTGTCTTGCTACCCTGGGGAGCGCAAATTAACGTTTAATGCGGCCAGAACGTATATTAAGGTCCGGCAGAACAAAGAACTATCATGCCACTCTGCGTCACCAGAGTTCCCAACACCGGTGACCTATTGCAGCTCTCTTGATATTGAGGTGACTGCAGAACCATCTTTCACCTTTCTCCGCCAGCTCTCTAAACAGACGATATGGGCGTGCGCGAACGTCATTGCCGCACGATGGCCCGAATCAATTAAGCTCAAGACTTCAAGAGATGCGGAAGTGACGGAAGCGCTGCCCCTCGAAAATGTCGATCAAACCACTCAACAGCGACCCCAAACTGCTTTATTCAACACCCTGGCTGTGAGCCAAGAACTGGCGACGTCCGGAGATTCCGAGATCCAACACCTTAGAGTTCCATACGGGGTGTGCGCGACTACTTCGGACAACGGGAGTATATTCAGCAACGACAGCAAGGAAGAAAATGAATACAATCTGATGGCGATAGTGGAAGGTCATAAGGGTGAGGTTCTTATCTCGGTCGATTCTCAAGCTCCAAGGAGCTTCATCGTCCGGCCCGCATTGGACGAACTCGGCGAATGCAGGGAATACAGCATTCCGGTTCGCGATTCAGGGCCCGAAGCGTACACTAGCCCTCTGAATCCCGAAGAAAGCATAGTACCGACGAAGTTTGTGAAATTGAAATTGCATATGTATCAAATCGGCGAGCAGCTCAAGATAAAACTAATCATCTTCGAGGTACCAAAGACGCCCAATGGATTCCAAGTGATCTTGGGCCGAGATGCAATCCGCATGCTCGGGGGCTGGAAATTGTTCCGTCGGATTGAAGAGGCAAACGCTGAGGGAACTAACGCGGCGGCTGCGGTGAATAATTCTTTTGCTCCTATTCGCCGAGCAAAGAAATCAAAGAGTATGGTACCTGAGCATGGAAAAGAGTAGCAGAAACAACGCTGACAATCTTGACACAGAGCAAGTGGAAGTCCACAATGCCAAAGACAGAGAGTTACAGGAAAGACAACGTCGAGAACATGCCAGGCTCTACCAGGATGGGCGTCCTGCCCCGCCGCCGTCTGCTGGACCATCAATGCCGAATGCATTGGGCATATCATACCAGGGGCCGAGCCAACAAACAGAATACTATCTCTCGGGCCTTGAATACAGTCAGCCTGCGGCATGGCAATATAGCCAAAAGAACGTTGCTCAATTGGCCAACGAACCCTACTTGCCAATTCAAAGGACAGATACTTCCTCCACCCAGTTCACGCACTTCTCGTTCACCAGACAGGATAGCTCCTCCTCGATTTCGAGCTGGCCCTCTGTGGTGGCACCAAAAGAGGGAGAGCCTGCTTCGGATGCACTCACCACAAACGCAGCAACGGGTTTTGTATCAAACGATAATAATGAAGGGGAGGAGGAAGGAGTGTGAACAAAAGGCAAGTCAATTTAGAGTTTTTCTTGGGCCGAGGTGACATCTCGCTCGTCTCCACTTCTTGGGTAAGGGTACTTCGTATCGAGCTAACAGTTTCCGGCATTAGTTAGTTCTAAGGACCAGGCGACAGCTCAAAACTGCCGGCGGCATTCGAAATTCTTGTACGACTCCATCTGCGAATTTCCTCGTCTTGTATGATGGGCCACTGCGAATTCCAACTCCCTCTTTCCCTCGAGCACTGACCATCGTGACCTGGCAATGGCAAGGAAGATGTCTGGCGCGACTTGGCAGGTAACGGAACTGCCACGACCGAATGCTGACGGCTCCCGAATCACGATTAATTGGCCGCAGAAGAGTCTCTTTTCCTGCATAATGCTTTCACAACAAGCACATAGGCGCGGCATCCCATTTGGTTCAAAATCTTTTCCTTTATATTTCGATTCTCTGATACCCCATTTGTATGCCATCGGGCACCTTAGCTGTTGGCGTCTTTCTCTCATTTCAGCAATAATGGGATTTTCGGCGTGGTGTGGTGTGGTGTTGTGTAGTTTGGCCCTGTGGTGTGATATGTTATGGCTTTGGTAGCGGCGTAAGGGAACCTGGTCGATGAGAGGATCGAATTCCATGGTTGGATCGACGAGTGAACGATGACGAGTATCAGCGAAATGTTATTTCTTAATAGAAATTCGAGTAGCCGGTGCCTGTTTCGTGAAAAGTGACTCGTAAGAAAAAGTGGCTCATAAACATGCCGCCTACCGAAGTATCCGGGACACATCCCTGAGGCCGAAAGCAGGGGTTTTGCCCGAGATCGCTCGCCAGGTCCGTACTATATCTTTCACCTCCCTCTCTCATCTTAGCCCTCTTGAAAATATTCCAAAAACTGCCGATTCGAGGTGATGTAGTCCATCCTCTGTACTACGAAACCTCGCGTAGCTAGAGCTACGGAGTTGTGTAACATCGAGTTATGGGATCAAGCAGTCGAGATATTTTTTTCCCTTTGAACTTTATATGAAGCATCAAATGTGCAGTCCAACGCCACGACAATTATTCGTCAGGTCATGGAATCTCTACCAATCATAGATCAAGCTTGTTCATCAGACCTACTCTCTAACTGGACGCTCGTGCATTAATCTGAAGCTTGTCCCACGTGGGTGGCTGCATGATCCCGACTTTTGTCACATACGTGTCTTTGCGTCTACTGTTCTGAACCAATCCAATTAAGCTCTTCCCATGCATTACTCGGTCTCAATAAAACCGTCTTGTGTAGGGTCCATATTCTGTATTTTGCCCCTCAGAGATAAGAGCAGGCTCATTTACTACTCTCCCTACGCGTACGATATTGAAGGCCTTTGTCAAGGATGTCTCACTCTTGGCTCAAGCCTTGGTGCCTAATGCGTTGGTCATTGGCAACGCGTGTGTGCGTTTTTGATTAAGAAAGGTATTGGTCGGCAAGAGGCGGCTTACAGCGTTGAGTGAAAGGTATGCATCCAAATATGAATGAGTGCTGTATTATGCACCTAGAGTTACCTACAGGATCTTCGCATATCAAGAGAACTTAAGTACTTCAGAGCTTCAAACGAAAATTCGAAATTCAGGATGCTTCAAAGCAAAGCCATTTGCATCAGATTATAGCATTGAGGTGTCTCTGTCCTACATTCATCGACAGGTATACGAAAAATACTTCATCTCAGGATCGTCTCGATAAAGATCACTGTCCGACGCGTGGGCCTTGTGAACCAAGTACTCTCTGAAGCTGGGATACATAACCAGATCAGGCCCCGAACCGATCGTTATCACCACAACACACCAATCCAGATTCTTAAATGCATTTACTGAGCCCGCCCATGCGGTAACTGTCTTCTCAATACGCGCTTTGACCAATGCGTTTTGGTTTCGTTCGTCGAGATAAAAAGCCACAAGTTCTTTCACTTGTGCGGGCGGAAGGAGGAACACGTAAAAGATATCTTCATTGCCAAGCTGCACCATCCGCCTTCCCACCTTAGGCCACTTATCATCGAAGTAGGGGTCTCGGAGGTACTTAGATACGTCGGGTAGTATATCGGTGTCAAAATAATCGACCCACGGGTCCTCTTCATCGTCCTCCTCATCCGTCCATTTGACCTCAGATGCTGGAAAGATCGGAGGGTCCGGAACAATGCCACCCTAAGATTCTCCAATGCCGTTCGTAATAGCGAGGAACTCCTTGTAGTCGTCCGGAAGGGAGATACCCAAACGGTTTTCTAACGCTGCTATGTCGTTGCGAGAAAGAGGGTCTCTGAGGATGGTCGAGGTATGCTTGCGCTCGTCTTGGTAACTCTCTTCTTGATAGCGCCGAGAACCCTGACTGTTCAAAGTATTGTAGTCGATGATCTGAACCAAATCCTCCACGTACTTGCTCCACATGTCGTCTCTCTGAACTCCTTTCTCGCATCGTATTTTGAACGTCCCAATGGCTTTCTCACTAAGGTCTCGAATCTTCTGATCTTTCAGGCCCATTACCCTCGCAAGCGCTCCGTCTTTCAACACATGCCCTAAGTCTCACCTCATCCTCCACCCTCTCCTCCATCTCCCCAAATCCCGCCATTTCCCATCCCCTAAACTCAAGCTCAAGCTCCCGCACCAAGCCATCTGAATCCTTCTCCTTCAAATACTTCTGAGCATACGATATCTCTTCGTCAGGCCACTCACCAATCATGTCCCACAAGATCCACATTCCTTTAGCTTGGTCGGAGATGCCCCTCATTTCACGGAAGTCGAGAACATGGTTGTTGTTTAGAGTCATGAGCTCGCGGGCTGTAGAAGCGTATCCTATGATGGCGAATTCGGTGGCGGTGGATTCGAGAGTGTAGCCGAGTTCGTGTTGGTGTATTATGCGGAGGATTTGAGAGGGGTTGAATTTTTGGGACATGGTGAGGTGGGTGAGGAGACTTAGTGCTAAGAGAAGAAATGAGATTTGAAAATAATTTGTTGAAGTGAAGTGGGGCATTTATGGGGATTTTGGAGATGAATTATAAAATGTGTGGGTGATTTTTAAAGAGAGGATCTACTACAGTATTTGAGTTGGAAGCCCTCTGAAGGCAACAACGCCAAGATGTGTACAGGAGAGGCACAGCTGGCCCCGATTCTGTCTCGCAGATCTCGTTGGTGATAAGACATATGGTCTTATTAAACAACTGAAGCAATTAGAGAACGGAATATATAGATATTGATGGTTTTGGTTTAGGAATGGGAACTCTGATTGTCGGATCTGGCCAATCAGAACCCATAACCGGCCAGGTGGATCAGGACCTTCATGATCTATATAGATCATTGTAATAAAGAAAAGACAGGTCACTTTCTTTCTTTTATTTGCTGTTTCTATGAAAAAGTCAGAAGAAAATCCTCAGCTACTAAATAGATCCGCTGCTGGATATTGCCTTGATGAGCCAGGCTTCATCTGACAAGCGAAGCACCGTCTCACCTCCAACCCCACCGTCTCATCATGCAACGCGCCCAGCAGCGAAAACTGTAATCCGGACATACAGAACCTCATACATCAATGACAAATCCGCAGGAGACTACTTTTTCCCAATGCCACGCCTAAGCCGCGGCTGTCTCCGCTGCAGACAGCGACGCGTCCGCTGTGACGAAAGCCGGCCCTCATGCAAACGCTGCATCAATCGCAGCGAAGTCTGCGAAGGCTATCGCGACGAGTCTTCTCTTATTTTTCAGCATGAAACTGAGAAAGTGATCGGGCTTGCGCATGCGCGGGCGTCACAGCCATTTTTGCCGTCCACCTCTTCGGAGGCTCACGCGTCGGCGAGGAAGCGCAGCAAATCTGTTGATGCAACCTCTCGGCCGGTATTTTCGCTGCCAGGTCAAGATATGAATCTGGATCCCTCGGAGCTGGCTCCAGGAGAGGCTGCTGGAATTAGACTCAGGAACCTCCGTCCATGGTTGAAAGAAATGCCGCCCGAGATGATGCCTTCGGTCGAGGAGCAAGCGGTCGATAGTTTCATGGATAAATATGTCATGTATCCATGCAACCAGACATCTTCTCCTGGATTTCTGGAGCACTTACCATTGATGTTCCAAGAGGTCAATGTCAATGGGCGATACGCCTTGCGATGGGCTGTACGAGCTGCGGCGTATGCTGATCTTTCGAGGGATCAGGATGGCGATGCACTTGCGAGGAAGGCATTGGAGTGCTATGGAGTGGCGCTTTCTGCACTGGGAGACTCACTTGATACGCCGGGAAAAGTCCCAGATGATTATGATCTAATGACCGTGGTTGTTCTAGATATTTTTGAGGCAAGTTTGTCCGCCGGAATGCCACATCCTCCGCTCATTTTCATAGACTTTATATATTCCCAAGGAAGCCGCAAAGGAATCGCATGCCCAAGGAATGGCGCAGATTCTCAGATTGCGAGGTCCAGACTTGGTTTACAACTCGCGAGGCTGGAGCCTTTTCCGACTCGCCCATCACAGGATCGTGAGCAGTCAGGTTTTCCCTTCTCCTTTTCATGCTGACACGTACGAAGCAAAAGCAGCAGTTGACATTCAACATGCCTCCAGTTGTGGGCACAGGAAATTTGCTTGATCAGCTCAATGACAATGAACCTTACGTTCGTCTGGAAAAGAACACGAATGCCATCAATGACACATGCAGGCGTGCCCGTTCCCTCCTAGAATCGATCAATGCCGGAGGCTTCCCGGTGTCGACAATCATTGACATGATCAAGGAGCTGCACTCACTTGATCAGTCGGCAGTCACCTGGCGACAGACATCAGAATGGGCTTTCAAGAACCTGTTAGTATCAGAGGAGCCCGATCTTGAACCTGTGGCACGCGGCGTCACCGACAAAATCCAACTTCATTCCGATATATGGATGGCGTATGAGTGGAATTATCATAGAGCGGCCCGAATCACTTTCTTAGAGCAACTTCTCAAGTGCTCGAAAGCCGCGCTGGAAACGCCGGTCCTAGACCAACTCCAGGAGAAAACGCTGAGCACCACCATCGCCGAGTGCACCTCTACGATCCAATGGCTTGCAGATGAAGTACTCTCCACTGTCCCTCAGATTCTTGGGGATATTGACTCCATCGGACGTGCACACGATGTCAACAATGGCCCACCTCGCTGCCGTGCAATTGGCGGGTACCTACTTCTTTGGCCCATTAGGATCAGCAAGGGACAATCATCTTCGACATCTCCGGGCCAAAAAGAACGTGCGGAGAGAGTTTTTGAAAGAATTCGAGAATACACTGGAATGAAAACTACACTTGGCGAGAAGAGCATTATATGAGCCTATTCAGCACCTAGAACAAAATGCCCCAACTCTGGCTGAAAAATATTCCAAGAAGTACAGGTTTTCACTCAGGTTTCTTCGGCTGAATTTCCTCCAACACCGTCCCATCAGCCAGCTTAATCTTCTCCGCCGAAACTGTCACAAACATCATTCGGCAGGTTTCATCCCTCCGATTGATCCATTGATGATTACCCCCGCCCTGAATAATGAACTCACCAGCCCGCACCGTCTTCTCCTCCCCACCATCGAGACCCAACACAATCTCGCCGTTCAACACAACTGCATAATCACAACTCACAGTCCTGTGCATTGGTACCGTGAAATTTCCCGCAATATTCGTAACACAGAAGGTGACGCCGCCATCTGGACATCGCGGCAGCCCGGGGGCGTATGAGTCTGGCGTTTCCAGGTTGTTTACTGGAACTGCGTCGCGTCTGTCGAAAGTAGCGAATGAGGAGCCCGCTGGACCGAAGGGCTGGAAGAGGGGGACTTCTTTGTCGGCGGCGAAGATTGATTTTCCATCTGCGGAGTGTGTTGTTACGATTAGGCGCGGGTTTGAGGCTGTTGAGGGCATGGTGACGGTATCAGATGACATCTTGGCGCCGTGGAAATTTGAAAATAATTCTCTGATGGATCCGGGTTTGCCTTCCAAGGGCTTTGATTCCAAAAGTTGAAGAGTACGCTCGAAGAGTTATGCTCGATATAATCTCAAACGACTGATGTTACTTTTAAAGACCCTCTCAACAGCGAGTTGTCTTCCTCTTATATACACGAAGATCATTAGCTCTCACCCTCGTCTAACCTACCGCAACGAGCTTGATTGCGAGGCTCGCGATACTATCTCATCCGGGCCCCCAACCCTCGCGGCGCTAACCGCATTCGGAAAGTTGGACGAGACATCTCGAGACCCTGCGTCAATCTGACTGGCTCCGGCGCCTACCCTGGTTTTGACTCATACAGTATGGAAGATTTTGAGGAATCCGCAAGAGACAGTCGCTGTCGGGAGTCGGCTTTAAGACGGCTGTTTGTCTGGGAATCCGATTCCGGGTACTGGTTCAAGGTCTGGTTGTCAGAGTGAGATCCTCCTTGTTTATTTTCGTACAGTCCTATCTCGATCAATGATCTATCGTACACAACTAATACATGCATGGCCTAGTTTCCTCTCCTATTCCTCAAATCACCACTTAACCTTCCAATGACTTCGATATCTCCGCCTTGTCCCTGGATCAACGGCGATCTCGAGTCTTTTTCCATTTTCATCTTCGCTTCCTCACTCCCTGGCTGGAAGCCCTCAATCGGCTTCATCTCCACACCTTCCATCTCCATATCACCACGCTCTGGCGTCCATGCTAAATAGTCCCTCCTCACCTCAACATCATCATAAGCAAATTCTCCAAGCTGATGATCATCGAGACCCAACATTTCTGCCTCTTCACTAGCTCTCAACTTCAATCCTGGCACAAGATTTATCAGCGAGGCAATAGCTGCACTGACCACGAAGGAATAAGCTGTACAGGCGATGATGTATCCAAATTGGATATAAAGTTGCTTCCAGTTGTGGTTCAGCCAGCCGCCGTTGATGAGTCCTGTTGAAACTCCGTCGAGACCGATTATGTAGTCTGCGGCGAAAAAGCCGTTGAATATTAAGCCAACCATGCCAGCTATTCCGTGTTCGGCGAGGTTATCCATCGAGTCGTCTATACGGACCCAGAATTTGACTGTGAAGTGTTAGCAATGCAGATAGGTTCACAAGACTGCTTACTCTTTGTTGAAAAATTGGAGACGCAGCCAACTGTCACGCCTAGAATAATGGAAGCCCAAGGCGGGATGAAACCAGATGCTGGAGTAGCTGCAACAAGTCCAGAAATGGTACCAGAGCACTGCATCACCCAAGGTCAGCGAATCGTAAAGTTTAATTATGAAAGGGGGGCATACCCAGCCAACCATACTCCACTTTCGAGCCAAACGCCAGTCTAGCAGGACCCAGGTGATAGCTGCAAACATTGCCGTCAAACAAGTGTTCCAGCAAGCCATCACCGCTCTCAGATTTGCGCCAAATGCTGAGCCGCCGTTGAAGCCCAGCCAACCAAACCAGAGGATAATCGTACCAAGTGTAACAAGGAATATATTGTGTGGTCGGAAGTTGATCATCATCTTCTGCTGTCGCTTGCCTAAGACCATGCTGTAAGCTAAAGCGCTGACTCCCGAGCAGATCTCGACTGGCCCGCCTAGCAATATATCAGTAAACTGGATCGAAACCTCGGAATATTAGGAGACATACCTCCAGCATAATCCAGAACGCCCCACTTGAACGCCCATCCATTTACATTCCATGCCCAACAAGCAATCGGACAGTAAACTAGCGTGGCCCACACGAAAATGAAAACCATCATCGGAATCAGTCTGCCCCTCTCTGCAATAGCACCCGTCACAATTGCCGCAGTCGTAGCGCAAAACTGCATCTGATAAAACGCATACAGCAACTCTGGTATCAATGGGCTTCCAGGACTCGGTTCCCCAAGCACGTCCATGAGGCCGAAGTGTGCGAGATTGCCAATGAAGCCGGATGTTCCTGTACTTGAGAATGCAAGACTATAGCCCCAGAAATACCACTGGAAGGTGACTATGGAGAAGGAACCCATGGCGGCCCATATCATTGCCAGTGCGGATTTGCGGCGTGCCAGGCCAGAGTACAGGAATGCGATTCCTGGGATCATGACGAGAACCATGCAGGAACATATTAGGATGTAGGCGGAATCGCCGGATTGATACCATTGGTTGAGGTTTGTTGTTGCTGTGAAGTGTGATCAGCGATGCCTTTGGTATGAGATGATGGGAACGAACTGGAATCCCCTCCATTTGGAAGGGTGCCGTTGAATTCGACTGGCGCGCCCACGTATCCGTACGACATTTCGGTATCTTTTGACTATCTGAGAGCAGGATGGAATGGTGAGGGATGGGAGAAAGATCTACTGTCTGCTTTATACCGTCCGAAAGGAGTCTCTATGCTCATATCTCCAGACACTCATTCGGTGTCGCATGTTGTGGCGGCATCAATGCTCCAAAAAAGCAGGCCACTTTGTGGTTCGAACCTCTCACAGGGCTTCGTGTGTTGGAACATCTTATCTCGACCAGCTTTGCTTGTCTATATTATCCCCAATAACTACTCCGTCGGCACCTAGATGACCACAGTTGGGTACCCGAAGACAGGTCGGGCGAAATAATGGGCATCAAAATTTGCAGCAAAAGCAAGATCCTGTATGCCATATTATTTCCTCTATTGCGTTTCACCTGGAAACTGAGCAGTGATTGGATGCGACAATGAGATATGGCGCAGGAATAGATTTTTGTTCTGTCCAGACGAAGTTCAGCTGACGGCTAGTCCGAAAGGACGACATCCTTGTGCATATCGACCTGCATGGTCTGATATTTAGGGCGGCGTTTCATATCCTTCCCCGAAAAAGAAATATTCAAACAAAAATAGGGCTTACAATAGCCCCCACGCCAAGGCAGGAAATTTTTTCTCTTGTTATGCAAGACATCCGGCATGAGAATGGCTTGACCCAGACCCCCGGGAACAGCCGCAGGCGTGGCGGTCTTCCCGATCCCGCACCCCACATGGAGCCATGTTTTATTTTGTTTCAGCTAGGCTGACAGTAGCTTCAAGGTTGTCCCTGTTGGGGGAGGGATAAAGCTGTGATGACTGGGTGGAATAAGTAAACCTTATCTTGACTTCGTGTAGCCAATCACGAGTTGGGAGGGCTTTGGGTATGACTGTTTCGTTGTACTGGAATTCGATCCTTGCAGGCGATGGTGAGAACCTCCCTCCTTGGGCCTTGCAATAGCTATCATTTAGGCAAGAGGAAGCTTATTTTTGACTCCCACGAAAATTTGAAGTTGCCATGGTAATCCGTGCTCACAGTACTTCGTAGCCTTCGTAGCTCACATCTGGGCCTTGCCAAAGTTACGACCACGGCGAAGGATCCTGAGCCATAAGTGGCTCGCGAAGTTTCTCTCTCCTCAATACATAATTCACAACTCCAGTATTTGGTGGCCACCCAGGCCAAAGGCACAAATCATCCTCATCAACGGGCAATACAGTCATTTTCCAACCGATTCTCCGGATAATATCTTGCTGTGCCAGAATTCCCGATCGAGAATTCCTGCCCTTCCAAAGCACTTCGACCAAGTCCTCATCTGGGACATGAAGCTCCACGAACTTTTCCGCTAAGTTCGCCAGTTCCATACTGTACCAGCCTCCGTCTGCACATTAATCATAAGGCATCCGCTTTGCTCCAGCCCCGGGGTAAATGTCATCTAGCTGCATAGTAACTGTGACCTTATGATTTGATGATCTTTGACCCAACAGTATAAACATGTTCTCCATGGCCGAATTAATGTTATCAACGAGTCCACATTTGAAAGGCCCCACACGAGTTTGGAGGAGAAGGTTCCGTGGATATATCTCTTCCATGGTAAAACCACCCAAAGCTTTGACTCTTTGTCTATCGGAACATTGCCAGACAGGATCCGGCCGCCTGCCATTGACCTCAATCTCGGAAATTAGATTTCGATTCACGGTGCCGATTGCACGAATTCAGGCAACAATGGGATCCCAATTGTGATCTCCTAGGAAGGAAAAAGTGTTGTTCTTATAGAACACTGCGGCAGCTTCTTGACTCAGAAGCTTGCTGCAGAAATACAAGTTCAGATTCAGATGCCGAATACTAGCTGCCATATCCTCGTGATCGACCGATCGCCAGCACACTCGTGACGGCGGTATATAAACAGGGCGCAGGCCATTAGCTTCGTTGAGGTATTCCACCATCCATTTGCCTTTCTATACGATAATGGGCGAAGCGACACAAGCGATAGATGATAGATTTGGTCGCGAATTTCTCCTGGGATGGAGAAGAACGTGAGTGCGGGGGAGGTGCGAAGTCGATGAGAGTGTGTGGCGACGTATCGAATCAAGGATGTACAATCATTGCGCTCCATCTTCTGGAATATGTATTTGAGAGTTAAAAACTGTGTGATTGATGCTGTAAATTTGCGAGAAAGAGGGGAAATTCAAACTGGCAACCAACTGGTTGGTTGAAAAAGCGGCTAAACTGACGTAGAATGTTTGGTTGATGTTCAGACCCCTTTGTACTGTAAGCGACAGAAAGCCCAGGCACCTTCGTATACAGGACAGGATAGATGCCTTGTGCCAGTCGCAACAATCATCTCTGCTTCATATGATAATTATGAACTTCCCACATTTCTCCCGCTTAACCTTAGAGCTACAGCAGCAAGTGATGGAACAATGTGAGCAAGACGATTTGGCACGACTGGGTATCTGGTTCATCACAGCCTTCTCATCGCATAAAGCTGACTGAATTGCATCACGAACCTCACACGACAACTACACACTCGTCTTTCCCCTGTTGTACAGACATGTAGATCTCAGCTACCACAACGCCAGCGGCCTATTTCCGTCTTCCCGACTTAATTGCATGGTTGAAGGCAATTCGCCCGATCGCGACATTTCGGATGAGATCTACGCCCAACTCAAGGCTCGCCAAGAAAGTTTCGTCGATAATATCATTAAACCCCCTTCACGTGGCGCATTAGTTCATAGCTTGACTTGGACTTACCAAAGCAGGGGGTATTACGAAGGCTCGAGCTATATGGAAATTTATGAAAGGCGAGAGAGAATTTGGAAAGCCTTCGAATTGCTGGACAGAGTTGAAAGATTGGTCATATGCTCTTTCATGGGAGAAGACGATTGGCTTATACCTTCATCATTTTTCTCAAATGCCAAGTCTATTCGAATTGGTGGGAAGATGCCATACGCTTTTTTTCGAGCGCTGATTGCGTCGCCCGGGAAGATTGTCTCATTGGAGCTGGATAATCCACAAGGACTAGCGCAGACAAATGATGGCATGAATTCAAGAGATGTATATGGTAACTATCCACTATATCCTCTCAACCTTGTTAGATTTCGGGAGACAGAAGATGACAATCATCTGCCGTTGGTGAGGCATGGGGGTCCCATGAGAGGGCACCTGAGACCTCTAGTCGGACGGTTCACTCATTTGAAGCACCTTTATCTGAGAACTGTCGGTTATGTTGACTCCACAGAATCGTCGTGGTCTGAAACAAGAGAGAAAGCAAGATATGGCGAAATGGCCGATTTCATCAGCTCAGTAAGCTCGACACTTACTTCTCCGACATTTCAGCAAGGTCCAAAGGCGGGGAGAGATCAAATGCCCGCTGACGGGCCCCGGTTGATGGATTCCTACTTTGCATCTCATATCTTACCATGCCTGATGAAAGGACCCTGGCCTGAACTTAAAGTGCTCTCCATTTGTGGCATTCACGGCCAGATTGACGAGACTGAGAACCACAGGGAGGATGGAAGATCTCTCGAATTAGTAGCAGAGGGCCTTGATATCTTGTCCTCTGCAGAAGAACTGTTACGTGTTGCTTTGGGCGCCAAAGTTGTACTCAATTGGATGAGAGAAGTTGGAAGTTCCTTTTACTTCCTTCCTGGGAGTAATCATAACGACCCGAGTGCTTGGGAATAGTATATATGAATGCATGCCTAGAGCTTTCAGGATCTCATGATGCTCAAGAGCCTGTCAGCTTTAAAAAAATAATAAAGAATGGGCTGAAAAATGGGCTACCAAGTCAATTTACCCCGCCAGTCCGGCGATGAGCGCCCCACGAGTGTCGGCAATATGGCGTATAAGGCTTGGTGGTATTGGCCAGTAGATTTTAATATACCGATGACAGTTCCTTATATTCGCTGATATATCACACTGGCCAGTTCATAACTTTTGAGCGGGGGAAAGGACAGCTTCGCGTATTTCACGGGGGGCGAAACCAAGACCGCAGTCTTTCCCGGGTACTTTCCGATGAGAATTTTTTGGCACCTTGAAACCATCATGATATGTCCATCGAAGGGCGTTTGGATAGCCCAAAGGCTCACATCCCCGATTGTCACACCGGAGGAGTCAGACCGGGGCACGTGACAGCGGGGATAAGTAAAGTCGCCACCTCGTCGCGACTTCCTTCTCCTTGTACATCCAAAACCTGGCTCATCAAAAATCATCATATCGCGCACAAGATTATCTAAACGGTGAGTTGATTCACGAGAGGATCAATATCCTCATCATGGCGGAACCGACCCGAATTCTTGTGCTTGGAGCAACCGGCTACATGTGAAATCCCTCAATCGTTCTGAGGCATTCGCACATGCTGAATCACTCACAGCGGTGGCTCAGCCCTCAATGAATTGATAGAGCGCAACATTGTAGATGCTCCGCGATACCAGCTATCAGCACTTGTTCGAAAGCCGTATCAGGCGTCGATTCTCAAAGATGCCGGCGTCACTCCGTTGATGTTCAAGGATCTCGATGATCTTGATGTCATTCGCGACGCAGCCAAGAATCATGATAGTAAGTTTGGAAATTAAAATCTGGAGACAGCCAGAGCATTGTCTTATTGAACGCAAAGTTGTCCTTGCCGCTGCTTCGGCTAGGCATCCTGAATGTGCGAAAGCTTGTATCGCGGGCCTTGGTGAGCGGGGTCAGAGCACTGGGAAAGCTACGCATTACATTCATGTAAGTCTTTGGAGTAATGACTGGAGGCGTCATTAATGTTCTACAGATCTCAGGCGCGAGTAATCTTGGCGATTGGCCTGTGACTGGCGAGCGTGTTGACACCTCGACCCATTCCGATGTTGAAGAAGACATTTATGAAGTTGAGAAGTCTTATACGGAAGACTTCAGTCCAGTAAGGAAGGTTGACCTACTGGTGGCGGAATTTGGTGAAGAACAGAGTGTGAAAACATATATTGTCCCTCCACCTTTGATCTGTGTGTATCCGTCCAGCACTTGCTATGAGCTTCCAAATGCGCTAATAACTTAATGCAGTTGGTCGTGGAACGGGATTCTTCACGCTGGGTATTGGCCAAGTTCACCAAATGACACAGCTAGCATTAAAGAACAAACAAGCTGTAATGCTAGGGTCTGGCAGTGGTGTAAGTGTTCCTTCAACTTTCGATCTAATGCACTAAGACTTCCTTCAATTAGATGTGGAGTCGGATCCATATCCTAGACTTGAGCGATCTATTCTATTTACTGGTCCACGCCATTCTAGATGAAAAGCCCGATCTGCCAAGCGGCAAAACTGGTTATTACTTCGCTGAAAACGGTATCCAAAGCTGGAAGAGTATTTCGGAAAAGATAGGTCAGGTTGGCAAGGAGCTTGGAGCGTTTGAAACGGACGAAATTAAGACGATAGAGCCGAATGAAGCTGCGGACGAGTTCTATGGTGGTGATCCCAGGCATGCTGAGGGTGTTCTTGGGTCCAAGTAAGTTTTTCTAGCCTTCACCCCACCCCGTTTCAAACGAGATCAAGTGCTTAAGTATTTGCGACAATTAGCTCCAGAACAAAGGCGGATCGGGCTCGCGCAGTGCTAGGGTGGAAACCAACCAGGGGCGAAGGAGACTTCAACGATGAAATTCGGGAAGTTGTCACTGCCATGATCGACGAAAAGGCAGAGTCTGGCTGAATGATCACCATTGTACTAAAAGAGCAGGGTGACCTAGGGGTGACCTTGATTCTTTGCCGGGCAGTGCTACATGGCATGTTGCGTTGGAGAGGGTTCCAATTTCCGATTTTAAATTCGGTGCTACACGGCGGAACTTGGACAGTCTGCGCTATGAAATCTTAATCTGATTACATGATGATTCAGTTCCCTCAAGGTGCATGCAACCATACCACAGAGCTGGTTTTCTAATCAAAGCGCCGAACTCCCGCCTCGCTTCTCGCAAAATCTCACGTCAGCTTGCCATAAAACTATAACAGCGACGAAAGAAGCAATCCAAGCGGAACTTCCCAAAGCTTGTTAATTGTGGGGTAGTAGTGCCGCCGTAGCCGTGCAAAATGGAATGCGGCATCAATAGCCTACCTTCGGCCGACTCGACCGTATTTTGATTTGCATACGTCCTGTCATTATTTCTATTGATTCCTCATCTTATCTTCATCGTCTTTTATTTTTCTTCCTCTCGTCATTTTATTTCACCGGACATTCCAACTGGAAGAGAAGATATACATGTCATGGCTTCAAATATCGCTCTCATTCTCGGCGCTGGCCCTAATACCGGAGTAGCCACCGCTAAATATTTCTCCGAGAAGGGATACAAGACTATAGCAGTGTCCCGAAACCCTAGTGAAGAGATCTCGAAAGCAGCAGATCTGGCCATCAAAGCCGATTTTTCTGACCCTTCAGTTATCAAGTCTGTCTTCGAAGAAGTGAAATCAAAGATCGGAATCCCAAATGTGGTCATCTATAACCGTAAATCTCCTTCCTTTTCCATACATTGCTGTCACAATACTGATATCTATCACAGCATATATCGGCATCATCAAACTCGACCCCTTCTCCGTCCCTCTAGATGAGTGGGTAGCAGGCCTGAACATCAACTTCATCAGCGCCTACGCCGCAATCCAAGAAGCCATCGCAGGTTTCAGGCAACTGCCTTCTTCCACACTGAAGACTTTCACTTTCACGGGGAATTTGTCGATTCATAAGGCGTTCCCGCTGGTGATGCATTTGGGTGTTAGTAAGAGTGCTGCGGCTCATATGATTGAATGTGCATCGATGAAATACCTTGAGGAGGGTTTCAGGTACGACCGCTCCCCCCCGGCTTCAAAAACTTGTGAAGTGGAATTTTACTAAGAATATGGGAATAGGTTTTATTTCGTCGATGAGAGACAAGAAGATGGATCGTCTATCTTCCAAAGTCTAGGTGGACAGGCTCACGCAGAGGAATTTTACAAGTTGGCTACGAGACCGGATCAGGGGCCTTGGGAATATACGTTTGTGGCTGGGAAGGGGTATACGAATTTTGAGGGGAATACGGGGCAAGATCCGGATATGAAGGGGATTGAGGCTAGGGTTGCGGCTGCGGAGGCGGAGGGGAAGTGATTGGAAGGGAGGTTAGGTCGCGTGACAAGCCACGAATGAGATGAGATGCGGGTTGCAAGATGTGTTTATTTTCAATCTTAAATGGATGTTGTGCTTATTGAAAACTTGATAGGAAACCTGCAAATCTTAGTGTCTCACTGCACCTAGAAAGATGAGAAAGATGGGGAAGACACGTGATGGGTCAGTCAGTGGTTGCCAGTCTGACTCTAAGAGCATGGTACCGGTAGCCTGATCAAACATACAGCTCTTTAGATTACGAAACACATCTCAGCAAGTTAAATTCCTCCCAGAGTGGACTATCCACTGGCTTTCATGGGAGGTTCCGACGGCGAGGCTTCCCGGTCAGCCTCACCCTCAAAGCTCACTCAAAAGCCCACGACCAGGCACTCTCCAACCTTCCAATTTCACTTTTAAATGCGGAACAAATCCATCAGCACCATAACACCCAGACCAGGAGCAAAGTGGCGCTTACCCAAAGATGGATCCTCTATCTGTCATAGCTAGCATTGTCGGAATCTCTACCGCCACTGTACAGCTAATCACCCAGCTATCCGCCTTCGTCGACGATGTGAAAAACGGCTCCAACGAAGTACAGGCACTCTCCAACGAGCTCGCATCTTTTTACGCCATTCTCGGTCACATAAAGCTAATTCTCACCCGACCTCGAAATGAGCAGATTCCGGCAGGCTTTCTGAGTGACTTTCAGAGAATGATTCGCGCAAATGAAGCGACGCTGAAAGAGCTTCAGAAGATAATTGATAATGCGAAAGAGGCTGATAGTGATCGTTCGAGCTCGAGAGTGTGGAAGACTGTTAGGTATACGTTCAAGACGAAGCAGATTGAGGCGTTGAGGAAGCATATACAAGCAGAGAATGAGGTCTTGGGGAAGATGATCTTGGTCTTGGCCGAGTAAGTTATATCATTCATGTATGATTGAGCCTGCTTAACATTTGAGCAGCAATCGAGGCGAGCGAATTGAGACAAAGCTGCAGCTTCTCGATGAGATCCATGCCAATGTGAAGAGTCTGGCTCGTCAGAATATCAAGGAGGTTCTTGTGGTTCTAGAACGCGAGGACGAGTCAGATCCACAGCAACGCGGAGAATTTATCCTGCGGGATAGGACATCCAGGGGAAACCAGGGAGCGAATATCCCATCTGGTCCAACCTTGGAGCCTCATGGACAGAACGCGACTCCCTCCGGTAATGGGGGCGCAGATAACGATGTACCGCCACTTGAGGACCAGTTTCTAAATTGGACGAACTCGGATGCGAGCAAAGCGGCTTTTGCGGGAGCTGCTAGTCATCTGGCTGAGCATTTTCGAAAACAGCGGTTGGGTATTGGTGATGGATTTGCTTTTGAAGATCAGATTGCCAGAGCTTCCTTTAAGCTCACAATTGAGGAGGAACAATCCCTACTTCTTGCTCGCACCAAAACCTGGTTTGTGGTATCATTGAATATGATTGTGCTTTTGCTTACGTATAAAACAGGAAAATCAAAACTGCAAGTGGTGGCAGTGTTAAAAACCCTGGTGATATGGGTTCCATATATCAAGATCCGGCAGAAGAAGGCCGCAAATCACTTGAGGCTCATATAGACCTTCGGAGGCTTATCCTATTAACTATCAAGAATGAGAAGCAAGACGTCTGCCAGACCGCAGAGTTCCGCAAATTTCGCAGTGGAGGTATATAGACCTCTTATTGTTAGAAACTTCCTCTGACGTGTATCAGTCACCTTTCACAAAACCATGGTTGAGGATAATACTGTGTCGATCACTTGTTCGAAAGACTGGGAAAACTCGTCTCGGATCCCTTATTTTGAGCGCCTGGAAAGGTCGGGCGGTTGCTGGGATCTGAAATATACATTCGAAAGGAGTGAAGGTAGGTTTCAAACTTCCAGTTTTCTTCACCAAGCCGAAGATCGTGACAGAGAAGTAACCAAATTTTAGATGCAAAAGAAATGGGTGAGTGTCTTATTCACCTACAGACGCTATGGATGAAAGTTTGGGAGTTGCATACGGTAGCTTTCGCCCAGATTGCTCCAAGCCTCAAGATTCATGACCCTGAAAAACTCAGACACTCGACCATCGCAGAAATTTGCAAGCATGAGTTTTCGTTCCACAAAGAATTTGGTACAACCATAAGTAGTTTCGGAACGGCATTCCAGCGTTGGATGGTGGGCGCATCCACCCAAAATTAGCGCGAGGAGAAAACTTCCATGATCCAAGGACATCCCGTACGAGTGGGAAGGGTTGAAAGCGTCTGGACTTCGATCGAAGAATCGGGTTTAAGTATTGCCTGAGGGTCCAGCGGGCTCTGAACCGGTCTTGCGACGTTTCTTGGGTGACTCGATTTCAGACTACCATGAGAGGAAGGTGAGTATTACGAGCTAGTACAATGGCTGGCATTTACTTACCATGATGCTGTAAAACGCGTCGCTTCTATTCGTTTTCGCGAGCCAGGTAGCAGTCAAGAGAAAGTAAGAGGAGATAATGATTGAATAGAGAGAAGTTTCGAGTCTGGGAGTAGGAGCAGAAGATTAATAAAAGCGTGAAGGCTGCCTAAGAAAGCAAACAAGCAAACAACTCTTCCCTCGCTATCACGTGGATGGGCCTGATCGTGTAACCCGAGCAAATGAAGCAAAAGCCCTCGCCTAAGTCAAACCCATCTATTTCTAGATTTTACAATATATCTACAATCCACGCCACCAATGCAAACATACCATATAATACATCAGTTCCCATTCTCCCTTCTATATCCTCATCCTCAACGCTCCTCTCTGAATCTCCCCCACAATGCCATTCCCAGCCAGCGCCCACTTCTCTGCCACGGTCCTCTCATCAACCCTCTGTCTCAACACCCCACTCGCAGCCCAATACTCCATCAGACCTCTCGCCTCATCCTTGCTCAATCCCTTCAAGGTCAATACCTCTGCTCCTTTCAAAGCAGCCTCAACTCTCTCGTCGTATTTCCGCTCATAAGGATCGCGCTCTACGACTTGCTCGCCGTTTTGGCGTTGCGATTGTTGTTGGATCATGAGATTCATGCTTAGAGAAATAGGAGCGTGGCTTCGTGATGTAGCGGCGATGATGGCGCCTCCGTTGGAAAGCTTTTTGGCTCCGGAAAGGTAGTCTGTGAAGTGTTTTACTAGAGCGAGATCGCTGGCATGGATCTGATTGAAGTCTGGGTCGCGGTATTGGGACATTCCCATGATATAGCTCAGGCTGTCTAAAGCCATGAGAACGGGCGGTCGCCCCTCGGCTGTGATTTCGGACCAGAAGGCTTGGAAAATGGGCCATGCTACATCTGGATCTCTGGCGCCGAGTTCGCAGAGACGGGCGAGTGAGATGTTGGATTGGACTGGGATGGGTAGGTTGTGTTTTTGGGAAAGCTCGATCTTATTCAGAATCGCCGCATTCGCTTTTCCGATTTGGGCCAGCCAGTTCGCAGTATATGACGGTTGAGCCCACAGCGTCGGTTTCGTGCCCGGAATAGCAGAGTAATCGTTGACTGCATTCACAACTTCCTGGGCTATATCTCATCAGCAAAACCCCCAATTAACGTCAGGAAGTGGACAAACAAACCTTCAGGAATATGAAGCACCACCCACCCCCTCACAAACCCCAAAGCCATAGCCTGCAACAACAACATACTCTTCCCACACCCCTTCGCCCCATCGACCACAACCCTCATCGTCTCCCTCTCCCTCTCAACCCCCATCATCCTCCTCCCAACCTCCACCGTCTCACCCCTAACCAACACGCCCGGCCTCCTAAAAAGCCCCCACCCCTGCGTCGTCTTAAACGCCTCTACAGCCCTCAACCCATCAACCGTTTCCCCCGCCAACCCAACCACACTCCCAACATGTTGTCCCAGCCTCCCACTCGTGCCCCTATCCAAATCCACCATTGCCACTTCCAGCGCATTCGTATTACTCAGCACAATCCTTTTCCTCAACGCTTTGCGTTCACCCGGCATAGGCGGTTTGCCGGTTTGTTTGGGCGGAGCTTTGGATTTGATGCGCGCGGATTTCTTTTGGCCTTTTACTGTGGCTCCGGCTTTTTTGGTGGGCACGGGCATGGCGAGGTATGCAGAGGTGGTGGAGAAGGAGGCTCGTGAAGGAACAGAGATATTTGGGCGCGAGAGGCAGCGCCAGCAATTGAGTGGTGTGGCCATACTTGCCATCTCGTTGCTTCTCAATTGCCAGATCGTTGAAGCTTGAAGCTGTGAGGTTGTCGAGGAAATTATAGCTCGTCGCGCTAAAATGCGGCTATGAGCCCGCTTCTCCAAGTTCTCTTGAACTTTTTTATTTTATCGAGACCGAGACTCCCCTCACCAAGCTCAATTCTCCACCAACAAAAACCACAACACAAAAATGGCAGAACCATCCAAAGAAAAGAAGACCCCCCTCCCAATAACAGTCTCCAAACCAACACCCTACACATTCGACCTCGGCCTCCTCCTCGCCTCGGACCCCAACCCGCTCCTCCTCTCCCCCTCCACATCCAACCTCGAAAGCGACCTAGCATCCACAGCCCGCGACGGCGCACAAGCGCTACTCAACCAACTGCTGAGCACATGTCCGATCCAGAGCACGCCCGCTGGCGTATTGTTAAGTTTGCCTGGGATAGAGACGCGGTTACCGAGGGAGAAACCGCTGCCGCCGCCGAAGAAGGAGACGACGTGGAGTCGGTTTGCGGCGAAGAAGGGGATTAAGGCTAAGAGTGCTGAGGCGAGGAAGAAGTTGGTTTATGATGATGGTGCGTTTTCTCCCCTTTTTTTTCCCTCTCCTCCTTGCATTGCCTACCTATAACTACAATTCCAATTCCATTTTTTATCTCATACTTTTTTTCTATGTTTCTGGTGAGAGAAAGAGACTAATGATGAATCAATGACATAGCAACCGGCGAATGGGTACCGAAATGGGGCTATAAAGGCAAGAATAAAGAAGGAGAGGGCGATTGGATCGTGGAGGTTGATGATAAGAAGCGTAAGGAAGGGGAGGAGCAGAGGGGTGATGGGAGGAGAGAGAGGAAGGAGAAGGTTAGGAGGAATGAGAGATTGCAGAGGAAGAATGAGAGGGGGCAGAAGAGGGGTGGGAAGTGAGAGATTGATTGATCATATGGCGTTTTGGGATGGTATCTTGTTTGGCGTTACACGGTGGGAAGGAAAAGCGGTCGTTGTAAATGCTCTTTGCTGAATGATATGGTAAAGAGGAGCCTTGTAGCTGGTAACAAATACCTTGAATCTCGAGCAAGTCAAATTATCACAATTGCTCAATAATGGGATTGGCGCATCGAAGTGACGGGTAATAAAATGGGTGTTATTCATCCGATATGTTCACCCTCTCTCCTCGTTCCAAATCC